>Ga0065711_1026595_pt1 | contig 64930 bp, 38 predicted proteins | sample Hoacrofraction12_FD_59098 | JGI IMG/M metagenome (GOLD analysis project Ga0065711, IMG submission 59098) | Hoatzin crop microbial communities from Cojedes, Venezuela - Epithelial fraction 12 v2 (version 2) | ecosystem: Host-associated > Birds > Digestive system > Esophagus > Crop | place... | reverse complement strand
AAAAAAAAAAAAAAAAAAAAAAAAAAAAAAAAAAGAGCTGTTCACCCAATAACTTTCATCAACATAATCACTTCACACTTCTTACAAAGTGACTTCTAGGGAAAAAAAAGACCCCAGCCACTTCATAAATGCAAGTAAGAAGTGAGCACACTTCTACTTTCTTTATATCCCGCTTTCACAGCCTGTATTTTACTTCTTTTACCTAGAAATACCAAATTGGATCACAGCTATACTGCAGCAGTCAGCACCACCTGCTTGAGAAGAAGGCACAAGAAATCCTGACCTGCAATCTGTTGAGGTTTCAGCCTAACAGCAACTCGTTTAACTCTGACAATATCAAGCTGTCTCTCTTTTTCAATATGTTTAAGTTCACTATTGCAATTCTGGATAGTCTTATTTTCATGCCCAGTGCCTGCCTTCAAAGTCCCTCTGGGGCAGTAAGTTCCTTGCTCGTTGTTGTTTACCAATTCTGTTATTCTAGGAAGGCAGCAGATCTTGCATGTGTCAAAACACATTAGAACCAAAAGATACACTGTTTAGGAGAAGACTTGATCTCTTCTCCCGGAGGGGCAGTGCTGGTCATCTTCTCAGCACTAGGAAACTGGGTCAATAGCTTCAGGTTGAAGTCCTCCCTTCGTTCATACTCTTTGCCACGGTAGATAAAAATTTTATTCTGTGGGTAGCAGAAGGAAAAGAGAATTAACACTAAACAAAGCAATGAGAAAGCGCTTTCCAAACATACACTGAGTCTCAGAGACCTAGTTTATATGAAGAGATGTCTCCTAGCTTAACAGACAGAACACAAGAGAAGAAACACAGGCTGCAGGGAGAACACAGCAGGTCTCAGGAGCAAGGCCCCTCCTATTTGCCTAGAAAATTCACTGTTCCACACAGAGGTGTTGCTGAACACGTTCACACTTTCTAGCACTCTAAGAACTCACACATTCAACACGTGAAATCTCAGTCAGGGGACTGAGTTTAAGTAAGAGAACAGGTGAACCAAAAAGTTCTTTGATGCAGGGCACTGCCTGCTCCTTGCCAGACCACTTCTGCTCTGAGTTAACCGAGGGATCTCTCCGTGCACGAAGACACGAGTTTCACCTCCCTTCCATTCCTGACTCTCTTCAGCTACCAGGAACAAAATGGCCAGCTACAGCAGTTCTGTACCACAGACTCAACAGCAGACCACAGCCAATTATTCTTCCAAACTGGCCACCAAGCAGGCGTGGTTTCTGGACAAGATGGATTCAAAAACATGACCTGGAGGTGAAAGCCTTCTATGCCATCCAGTTCACAGTCCTAAGTTAACATTTTTATTTTTTATTAAGCTTGGCTTCCATTTCAGGCCAGCAACTTCAAACAACTCCAGTCTGAAAATGTAAACGTTCCTTAATTTTAAATAATAGTTGGGAATATTTTTTAGTACGCTGCACCCCGCCCATCTGACTCACTTTGGCTAGATTCTTGTATTATAGCTAGCATAGATCCAGCAATGCTTAGCAGCAATCTCAAACAGGAAGCATCTCTGCATTTTAATTCTTCTGCGTGGGACAGACTCTCGCTAATGTGCGTGAAATGATCCATGTCCTGAAAATTAGGTTGATTCAGGCTGAAAAGCAACAGGATAAATTCTTTACAAGCTAAACATGTTCTAAGGGCAACAGTCTTATTTCTGAGGAAGTGCATAGGGCACAAATAGAAAAGGCAGATTCTGTTTAAGTCTATATAAGAACATACCAATCATCTAACAAACCCTGACATCAACTTTATTAAAGCTGATAACACAAAAAAATCTGGTCTCTCACTTGTCTCTCTTATATGCTGAAATGCTTTGAAATACTTAAGGGATTTATATCTCTTCAGTGTCATTCAAAGGAAAAGGAGTTTGGTATCTGAATTTTCTTGGAAGCTATGCAAAAGTTGTGACTTTTAGGGTACCCACCACTCCAGAACTCTAGTGCTGAAGAATTCTTACCCGGAGGAAAGAGGGAAAACCTTGACCATAGTATCCAACAGCAAAGTACTCTGGCTGAGGCCTCATTGCCTTCATGATATTCTCATAAAAAGTCGCTCGTTTTTTCTGAAAAAGAACAAGCCACCAGCATTTTCACTTTGCAGTATTCAAGGACCCTGCCAGACTGTAGCTCACATTCCCAGTGACAATTCCTGATCTATTAGCTCTCGCCTACAGAACACTTTTTACAATTATTTTTTTGATACAGTATCTCCTACTTATCCATTTACTTGCTTAAATATTTGGTTTGTCTGGGCCAGAATCAACTTCATTTCCTGGTTTGCAGACATGAGAACAATGCCATGTTTTGTAGCATTCCAGAAGGGTACTTGAAATCCTTAACTATTGCAACACAAATTAAAAATAAATACGTTCTGAAACTGAGCAGACACAAATGGTGACAAATGTCAGAGAACTGGCAGAAATAAAACTGGGCAGATGATTCTCATACGAAAGAACATAAAGACCATCTGGTTACATCTTTAACCACTAAAAAACATAATTCAGAACCAAGATGATTCTATACTTCTGTGTTCATACACAGTAGTTTTACCACAGAAATAGCAAGGTGATAAGATTTATGGAGCCTGAAAATACACCGCGCAAATGTTACCTTATTTGATTAACACCAAGAATGCTACACATCTGCACATGATACCATCATGTTAATTACAAGGTCAAAACCACACACTTTAAAAAACATTACGAAAACATTCTTCTAATACTAAGCTTTACAAAACCATAGAGGTTATGTTGGTTTGTTTGTCTTTAACATAAATGTATTTTGGGCTTATCCTGCTCAACAATATTAATTTAAGCAGTCAGCGGTCTGCTGAAAATGGAGAAAAAAAATCTTACCAGAAGATTACCAAGTCCCTCATAATCAAAGACCTTGTTTTCGTACATGTCAGCCAACTCTTTGCTTAGCTGAATGGCTTTTTCCCACATCTCCATGGAGGTTGAAGAGAGGCAGGTGGGCGAAGAAGAGCACAAGCAAAATAAAAAGAATCAGTTAAAAGCATTCATTACCACAGATAGGTAAACAAAAAATTCAGCTGATTTTAATTCAGGCAGCACTTTAATGCGCTGCCAACTTTCCCTTAAACTCCATGCTGTACATTTTTTGCAGTAATTATTATAGTCACACAGCTCGTTTGATTTGTAGATCTGAAAGTGATTTACAAAGCAAGGTTTCTATTGTTACTCCTGACAGGGAAAACTGAGGTACAAAGAGGCAGAAGGACGTGTTGAAACAACAAACGAGAGAAGCCCAGGTGGTCTCCTCCTACACTCGTACTTCACCCCCTGCACCAGGCTTCCTTGGGTTTGTCTCATTTAGCCCCGGCAGAACCATACCTACCCAAAGCACAGCTAACACCAGCTGTATGGCAGACAAGTCATACTCAGCGTCATGCAAAATAATCTGACAAAAGCCATTACCCAGAAAAAGAAAGGAAAACAGTTTTCTCATCTACCCAGTATCTTGAGCAGGGTTAATTTTTCAGATGCTCTTCAACTAACAAGGAAACAGAAGGACTGAAATATTGAAGCACACATACACGCCCTGCTCATGCCAGTACTGTGGTCCCCCTTAAAAAGCCAGGCCTAACCATCAAAGGCCTATTACAGAATCACGTCTGCTTCTACCCTTAAAACCAGCGCTGGCCAGCTACATTCACCAAGCCGAGCATTTACCAGTGAACTGTAAGAACACTGCAGAGACACTCACTTTGCCCCTGTCAAAGAAGGAGATAATTTCTTGGTAGAGTTTTTCCTTGAGTTCCTGCTGTGAGTAGACGTAGTAGCTGTCCCTCTGCAGGAGGTGAGGCACACACGGCTTCTCAGACCACTAGCGAAGCGGGAGAAAAGGCAAAGTTGAAAACTGGAACATTTTCCGATTAACAAATCCTTACAGTGGATAGACTCACCTTCTGCAGGGATGCATTCATATTTAAAAATCACCTTAAAATGTTAATACAAGTTTAATTATATCTGCAAAACTGGTGCGATTCTGGCTTAAGGTCTTACGTTGAGACACTAACTAAATGTGTATGCTTTATTACTCTGTGGAAGACATGAAGAGGCTGACTTAAATACAGATTAAAATGGCTTTGGCTAACGCATTTAACACTGTTCACCCAGAATTGGAAAAAACTGTACCATGACTCCGAAACACAGACATTTTCTCCCAGTTCACTATAGCACACTGTTTCACCAAGAGCGTGTAGCAAATTGATGCTAGTAACATTTTGGCTTTCATCCATTTAGCTGCTGTGCAGTTTGCAAAATTGTGAAACTCCTTAATGACCACTAAAACTGGGGTAATGCAAAGTCACATTAAAGAAAAAAAAAAAAAGTGAATTGTTTATTCTGAGCTGTTTACACTTCATTTAAACACCCCCCCCCGACACTGGAAACTAAAATTTGCTTTAGTGTAATACCTGGAGCAGCTCTGCATGGAGGAGGAGAGTGTATGCTGCCTCTGTGAAGTTCTCACAGTCCGTGTGCAGGTCCCGGAGTTTATACAGGTACCTAAATAAACGAAAAACAATTGTTACTTGACATGAAGGACTCCTGTATCAGCATACAGAATACCAAGAAAAATAAAGGCTTCTATACAGGTTTATGGGGGGAAACGGCCTACCTGATATAAATGTCCTCTCGTTTCTTCTCCTTATAAAAATTCTGCCAAGAACAGAAAAAAGTCAAACTTTTAGATGAATTGCGCTATGGATTTGCATAACCATCTCTAGACAAGTAACTTAAACATCAGTTTTAGATATTACAAAGATCTCTGCTGCCATTTTGCCTACTTAGGTGCATATATCCCTGCAAACGTCCCTTTAACATAAGGTGGGGCTACTATCACCTCTAGAAAAGGGCTAAGGCGAAGAGAGAACGTGACTCATCCAAAGTTATACAGGCTCTTTGCAGTGGAACAGGGACTTCAGCCCGCATTTCCCAAACTAACAGCTAGCCATCCTTCCTGCCTGTATTTCAGGGCTGCAGATGACCGTGTAGACAAGCATCAGCCATGTGACTTGATTTTGGACTGTACACCTTTCTATGCTTTATAGCTGTCAATAGCTGGTAGCCTGATTTGGGCCCATCATTAATGAGAAACGGCATAAATAATTACTTAAAATCCTACAAAAGAAAAAAAATCCTTCAGAATCCACGAAAGCCAGGTCAGTAAAGAAGGACTCGCATCCAGATCTAGCCTTCCCCATACCAGCACGTTGACAGTGCAGCTCATGCGGTTCTCCTTGCTTTCATCATGCATGATTGTCCTGTAGTCCAGCAGGTTCTCCAGCAGGCTGCTGACCAGCAAAGCAAACATTTCTCCAGAAGCAGACAGGTATTTATGCTTCCGACAGTGCTCCAAAAGGCTGCAGATAGAACCAGAGAGACAGAAGGGAATACTCAGTTACAGTTCGGAGCAGTGGGTAAGTAGAACTTCAGTGTAAATTACTCAAGCAGCCACTCAGCTAACAGACTGAAATATGTCTCCTGAACAGAGACTCTCACCGTGCTGAACAGTGCACTACACCCACAGACCCGAGATACCTCAGCCAGGCAGGTGAAAGCCTGGTCCTGTTGATCACAAATCTGGGTTCTACTCTCGGTGATATAAAAGGTGGCTCTGATTTTGTTTTGACTCTGAGCCTGCTGTTCCCAAGCTTTTCCACTTACAACCCCACTGCCAGTTTGGCACCTGCCTCTAGTTTTATCTCCAAGTTTAGGGTAGTTGTGCAAGCTGCTGCTCCAGAATAAAAGCATCATTTCAAGGCAATTGGTCTCAGAACACCTGTACAGCATTAAGATCACTGCCAACTGCAGCCTCCCTATTCACTGGAGTAATGAATTAGGGTTTCTTTGCCTTAGAAAAATAGCCGGCTAAGCCATAAAAAAGAGCCTCTGTGTTCTTTACAAAACTTACAGTTTCTCCAGCAAAATCTTGTACTGTTCGTCCCCTCGGCCACCCTCCACTTCCTGGTCCAGCTTAGTTATCAGCTCATTTTCAAACTGAAAAGGCAGAAAACCACAATCAAATAGACAGCAGCTCTCAAGAGTGTGGTCTGAACATTTGTAATGCTTGTGGCTGGCATTTCTGAACTGCCCCGCCATCAGACAGTGGTTTTACAAGCGAAGCTACAAGGACGCTTTCATTGTTGGAGCAGAATAAAAACGGTAAGAAGCCAAAGTGACAAGATTGGAGCAAGCAAATACAAGTCCTCCCTCTCTCATCCTACAGTCACTGTAAAGTCATGCTCTGGGTTAATCCTTCCCCTTCTCCCCCATCCATTAGCAGTTCAGTTTTGCTAGGATGGAGAAGCATTCTAACGGCCAGCTTACAGAACGGTCATTCGCTCACTCTAATGAAACTGAACTGCTACCATCAGTTAAGGGCAAGTCGCAACTCTCTGGCCATCATCAACACTTGTGACGACTAATTACAGCAACTTCTCATGATGCAAGAGCCAAGTCCTGTCTAGCCATGAAGACATGCCCTTCTGTGTGCAAGCAGATGAAGTACATAGTCTGAGTTACAACTGTAGCTAGTATATAAATACCACTGGAATGGAAAATCCATGCCACACGCATCCTGCTTCCTTTTACCAATTCCAAAAACCCCTGAGACCCTGGGGCCAACCACACCAAAGACTGATGACCCCAAGGGAAGAAAGATCCCGCATGCACACCGAAGCTGGGGTCTAAGCAGGCGTGAGGATGGTGCTCAGGGAGATGCACATCACATTTGACAACAGTCTGAAATGCCAAGGTGGCTGCCTTTTGATGGATGGCTCCTACCCATCTCCAGGGAGAAGAATGTCTACAGCATAACTACAGTGTCCCCTGCCTGCCAGCTGAGATGTTAATGTGTGATACCCCCAGAGGAAAGCTAGAAGAGTAAGTCCTTAGAAAGTGCAGTGAAAACCTCAGAGCAAAGCGAAGCTCCTCTTTTGCCTTCTTTACTTTGAGGTGCTTTCTCAGTAGCAATAAAAGGTAACTTCTGGAGAAATTAGCACAGGGTTGGAACTCAGGGATGCGTGTCCTGCTCCCTGCTCTGCCCTTCTACTTGTGAAACCTCAAGCAAACCATGTCTGTCCTTTGTTATCATTGATCTCCTTTCCATAATGGTGGCATAAGTATTCATAAATGTGTTGTCAAATTTGAAGTTAATGAGGAATTAGTCAGTATGTAAGCAACTATGTAGTCCTAACACTTGACTGTCCAGCAATTTTCTTTATAGTAACTTACATTTACAGCCAAAGCTCTGTGTTGGGGGAATTTATATTGTTACTATAAATGTAACTAGACATTACTTTTTAGAGTACTCTCTTAAGGTCTCCAAATTGCTTCACTATTTAGATGTGGGTATTCACACATCTGCAAATGCAGAAATGTACGAAAACAGAGCAATTGATTAATTATCAAAGTCATGCAAAGGTACAGTCAGACACAGAACTGAAGAGTCCTGACTCCTACAAGCTATTTAATAAATTCCCAAAGTGTTTGGCACAATGCTTGTTTTGTGTGTGGTTTTTGTTTGTCTTGGTTTTGTTTAAATGTTCTCTTCTCTTTCTTGCCCAGTGCATACTGTGGAACATCTGTCCTGAAGATACCAGGCTCCCTCACCATATGGAAGTTTCTGTTCCCACTGAAGTTAAACTCGCACTGCATCATATCAAAGAAGATGGGAATGGTAGCTTTCCGTAGCTCAGGCTCTGGGACCAGGGTTACCTCCAGGATCGGGCCTACCATTGCTGGAATGAATTTTATTTTGTGGGGACCTGCAAGAAAGTCAAAGTCAGATACATCCTAATGCCAGGATTTGGATATTCAAATGTTTAAGCACATTATTCATATACAGACCATAAAACAGGTATTTTGCTTAGAATGAGTATTTTATGTGGAGAATGGCTACTTAAGGTAGAATTAACACGTTACAGCTGCAAAATTCAGGAATAGTCCACAAAAATAATTGAACTGAATTACATGTAATGTTGCAAATCACAAAGGCTCTCTGAAAAATTGTACTCCTGTCCTTCATATGGCAGAACATCCTTTATAAGGAATATAAGAAATTACCTCAGTAGCTAACGTGTGAAAAGATCAGCTTTTGCAAGCTGTTCACAGAAAAAGAGATTTTGTGCTCTGAAACAGCTGAAACTTAAGTGTATTTCCCCACATTAAACATGAGGAGCTTTACAAAGAAATAAAGGATTTGAAACCCAGCTTGAGAGCTTGAATAAAGCTAATTCTTTAGCTGGAACTCACCCAGGTTATACCACATATCCCTTATTTTGAAGCCAATTTCTTTCCTCATGTCCCCATACCTAGAAAAAAGTATTAGAGAGAAAAAGATGAAAAAGTCCTACGCATCGAAATTACCTTTGCAATGCTGCTGAAGAAATTTAATGGCAAACCCACAAAATCTATTACCCTCTCCTTAAAAAAAACCTACCACACACAAACCTGAATATGCTGGACATTTACACCAATGGGTCTCGCAGATTATATTCCCTACTAAGGGTCTACCAAGAAGTTCCTCAATATTAGACATCTTTTGTCAGATGTTCACCTCATTTTTTTTCTTCCTCACCCTGCCCAGAACTAATACTCAATGCACAGAGGAAGTGAATGGCCATGTGCCATTATGACAGAAGATTGCAGACTCCCTGAATTTTATTGTATTTGTTGTTTTTCCCTAAAGGTTTAACCGCTGACATTGAGAGAATGCAAGAATATTTAACTACCAGGCTTCTTAAAGCTGCCATTACTGCAGAAATTCTACATCAAGATCTACAAAGCTATTTAGGCACTTGTTTCCAGCTAAATGTAGAAATAAAAGCTGCTCAGACTTTGTGAATTTGGCCAAGTTACTAAAAATTACTACTTTTGGGTTGATGAATGCCTCTGAAGTGTTCTCGCTTTCTAAACAGAAAAAGCAAAGAGAGATGACTAAATGTTGCAGGGCTTTTAGGATTCCTGCTAACCTACCTTAAAAATGGCTGAGGAATTGCATAAGATATTGCTTTGGGAACTATGGCAAACCTCCCATCACTGACCTTAGAGTGGAAAGAATCTTTCGGCAAGGTGCTTAAGTTCAGCTCAGCCAACTCAGGATCTGTCTGACCAGACTTAAGACATCCACAGTGTAAAGACCTGACATCTGTCCTAGCCACCCCTCCTTCCTTTATCATAACTCATTAATCAAGCACTCGCATGGCATGCTTCATCTCATTCTAAGATTGTATGGGCTATGTCTGGAACAGTACAAACGAACCTTCTCAAAAGCAAACAGGCCTGGTAACTTTTTAAATGTAAACTCACTTCTTGATAATTTTGTTGCGTTTGGCTTGTGAGAAGGTCTCCAGCTGGAGGGATTCGTGAGTGAGAAAGGCCACTGCCAAATGGAAATAGTTATTCCAGAGCTGTGGAAGAGAAAACAAGTCTAAAATAGGAGAAGACAAAGGAAAAGTAACAACCAGCACAACAGAGCTACACAGCTCCAAGTGCTGTAGAACCCAGATGAGTGTTAATGGGGAAGTGTACCAACAGCGAGCTGGTAGATGAGTCTGTTCTCAGCCATAGCAGGCAAATCAGGAGCATCCAGCAACTTAAAATTTCTCACTCTTTTTAGCTCATACTTTCCAACTAAGGGAAGTAACAGTGAGTACACCCATACAGTATTTTGTTCTTAACTAGTCAAGTACAAATCAGCTACAGCCAGCATGCTGCTCAGCTTGACCTTGTAAAGCCTGCAGCAGTTGCATTTGTTTGCAGCTTATTGCTGCACTAACCACAGCTCTGTAATTCAGAACTGCCCTGCATTCAGCTGCTTTTCTATAAGAGATTACGGACGTTTTCCACAGGCATGCTCTGCATCAATAAATCTGTTAACAGCGGGATCTGTTTGTTGTTCCTGCCTTTCAGGATTGGGGTCCATAAGAAAAATCCAGAAACAATGGAACTATTACCTGGAGTTCAAAATTTGCTTGATCCAGAAAGAAACGGTTGAGTACAGAGGTAAATTGGTTCACCGCCCGGAGGAAAACCCTGGAAGAGATAAACACATCCAATAAAAGGTGGCTCTCAAAAAGATAACATCGCATTGGGTTTACAACTCCTACATGTAAGCTCAGAGATGCTCCCAAACACAACACGTATTCCTCTCTAATGCTACTTCACCTCCTTCCCAGTAGAGGGACATTCAGGGAAAGTTATTTCTCTGTTTCTGCACAAAGGAAACCTTGATAGGAGGCAGAGGAAAAACAAAATACTTTTTGGGTCATCCAATCTCTTTGACAGTGCAGTGTCATTCCAGACGGTAGCTTCTCTTAAGTTTAGCCTCTCCTCACCACTGAAGCATTCAAATCACTTGCCACTTGCATGTCCACCCCTACACTGCACCCCTATGACACAGTGGAGCTACGCTGCCTCCATTTTGAAGAGGACTTGCACGACTGTGCCATGTAAACAGGAGTTACATGCCACTTATTTCTTCGTTCTGTCCCCGGTTCTGTTGATATCGCCTGGGAGAACATTAAACTCACAGGTGTATAGGCCTGTTTTGGTTTTGGCCATGCTTTGCTATCTAGCACACTAGACAGCTAGCGTGCCAAAGCCATTCAAATTGCACAGACTTAGGAGGAGAGGCTGTCTCACACATGGCCAAAGTCCACAACAGAAGACAGAGGTGAACCTGGGTAGTTCTAGTTTACAAGCCAGTACACTAAGCCTTAGACTACACTTATGTCCAACTATAGCTTTATGTTTGCCACGTGATTCCCGCCAGAACTGAAACGAAAAAGGCTTCTCCAATTTACGCTGCACTCTCTAGCAGGTAAGCGACTGGAAGAAAGATTGCACAGTTTTGATTGTGTGCCTTTGGGCAGGACAAGAAAGATTTACAGTTCCATCAACAGAGAAGTGCAGACACTTCCATTTACTGAAATCTAATTTAAATCACCCTGAAACTGTAGAATAAAATAAGCCTGTGTAACTGCAGTGATTTGCAAGCCTGCTTGCGTGTCACCCTCCTTTCAGAACCAGCAAGGCTCCAAAGCAGTAGCAAGACTTAAAACAGCAGCAACTATATACCTGCTCTGCATCATATTCATGACCATCCAGTCAGCTGCATAGACATTTTTTCCAATCAGATCCTTAAACATAATGAATGTCTCCATTAGGAAGTCCTGTTGGAAAAATATAAACCACAGCCCATAAGGTTAAATAGAGTAGTCTCTTATCCACACAAAAATACAGAGAAATGCAAATGTTTGCAATTGCATTAACAACTACATTGATAAGCAACCAATACACTGTACCTCCTAAGAAGGATCTCTTATTGTGTGGGTATATTCCAATAACTAAATTATTTCTGACATCTCATCCATTCAGTTACAGAAGGAGAAATAATTCCACAGAACATGTTGATCTGTTTAATTAAATCTGTCTTTACTGTTTTGAATTAAGCTGTGTTGTAGAGAGTTCTGGTGCACAAGCTGGATTAAAAAGCAAAACTAACATTCAAGGCCTTGTTTCCTAATGTCTGAATGATGACAGTCTAACAGCCCTATGCAGTATCTTCTGTAAAGATGGAAATTACAATGTATTTTCACTTGCCCAATAAGTTAAGACTTGTCTGGTCCAGTTTAAGAGGGCTAATTAAACAGAGGTAGCGAACATGCTGTCACAGACACATGGTTTAGAACATTACCGTAGAAAAGACACTTTTTACACAAACACTAACATGCTCCAAACAAAGCTATATCACACCTTAAGACTTGGGCAAGGCAAGGTTGTATTGCAGAATAAGAAAAAAGAAAAAGGAAAAAAGAGAGATGAGCAGAAGAAGGTACTATCAAGAATATTGATCTCTATATTGTGGTCTCCACAGATATAAATGCTACCTATGAGCGTTTAAATGGATTCTATTCTCTCCAAAGACAGCACATTAGCATTCACAAATGAGAGGGACACAAAGAAGGTCACATGAGAAATCACAACCTTGCAAAGATCACCAGAAAAAAAAAATTCTGTTGAGCCTGAACAGTTTGCTCTAAAGAACTGGCAAGCGACATCGATGTAGAAAGAGAAATGGGCATTTGGTGCTGCTGCCTCAGTAAAAATCCTTTAGGCGTTATTAAATCAGAGCTTGATGGAAAGGTTTGGACTTGACACAGGGCACCTTGAAGATACAAATAAGCTTATAACAGTGTTCAACCAACCAAGTAATGATGCAATGCCAGGGCTGAAAGTACCAAAGCAAAAAAAACCCTGCAATAAACAACAAAAATCCAAACAGTTATTGCAGTAAAACAAAATGCAGTGTTCTATTGGTATTAACAACTACTACACCACCATAAACGTGGGCTTGCTTCTGTAGTTTTAAGGACTTGTAAAAATTAGATTAGAAATTGTGATTTTCGATCAGCATCTGTTTAAATGATATACAGGTAGTTTTAATGATTACATAATTCACCCTCTTGGTAAGTCTTCAAGTAGAAGCTTTATGCATACACACAGAAACGCAAAAGAAATATTCTCTTATTTGAGGCAGAAGATGCAGAACTATATGATAAAACAAGACATCTTCAACTTGCAAGGTACACTTCCATCTGAAGTTTGCATTTCAGGAAAGCTTTTAAGCATCTGTAAAACCTTACCTTGAACTTCAGTTACGATGATCTCCTACTAGATCAACCGCTAGTTTCTGAATTCTGAATTCAGGCCTACTAAGCACAAAATTTGTTTCAATTCTGCCTTGAACCATCCTTTTTCCGAAATCCATCAGATTTGTCTCCCTAGCACCCTTCTTCCACAGACACAGTATTTCTACATAACCCTGCTAAAAACCTTTTCACTCATTTACTTGACTAACACTAGCAGAATTCCTGAATCTACTTGATTTTGTTTTTCTTCCTTCACAAAAAATTACCTGGGTAATATAAAAAGCAATCCTAAAACTAGATGATGAGTGCTCTCTATAGTCTACGCAGCCAGGTGGCCTTTAGGTGCAGAAGTGACAGAAACGTGTGTGTCCTGTAGGTGGCTATGTTGCTCAACAGACTGCAAGCAATTCCAACTGCACAGGGAAAAAGAGATCACCTTGCCATCCAAAATGAATTGCAAACACCTTCTTGTGGGTTTTGATCTAGCTTTTACAGGAAGAACACAAATCCAGCTCTTCTCCAGCCAGTATAAACAAGCAAGCATTTCAAAGTCACAAAACAAGAAGTATGGGGACAAAAAAGTCAGAACAGTTGCTGGGTCATGCTTCAGAGACTTGCATAAATACTGGTTTTGGTTCTGACTTGTTCCGGGCAGGCTGGAGAAAAATCTGGACATAGCTGTTAATTTTAAGCGCCTCAAAAAAACAAAACAAAACAAAACCAAAACAAAAACAACCTAATGTTTCACCTGGTTTCGTATCAAAAGTCTTTGGGGATATGAATTACACAGCTTTCAACACAGAGTGAACTATTTGCATTGCTGCCCATTAAAGCATTTAATTAAACTCTAGAGCAGGGGAAAGAATTAGATAAAAAGAACAGGATCACAGAGAGATACAGTGAGAGCAAGAGAGGGAAAAATGCTTTTCCTTTTTCATCCTCATTCATTCATCTGGTTCCTGACTTTTCACTTGCACAGACTTAAATAGTCATTAAACATGTTTTTACTCAATGCTACAAATGGTATGTTCAGGCTCTACTGCGTGAGCAACATCCACTGCGCACACCCAGCAGGGGTGATGTGAATACATCCCCAGTGGCTGTGGCATTAGGTGCCCATAAGTCATTACTGATGAATGCAGTATGCTCACTCCAAACTGAGCACACTAACTTGAAGTGACCTTTCAGAAGCAGAGTGTAATTCTTTATGGACTGAGCTAATCCCCCAGCCACGCTGACTTACAATAATGTCCTGCCTGGTTTTGAAAGTATTGATGTAATGGTTGTAATGGAAATCATTCATCTGCCTCAGGATAGCTGTCATGCAGGCCACAAAAATACCCTAGAATAGGAAAAACAAAACATTTAATTATTTTCCTGTATTAAACACTAAGTTTGAAGTGTGGCATGTGCTTTCAGAGTTCTGCCTAATCAAATACCACAGATCACAATCCTGCTCATCTATGTCCTTGACTGTTTAGTCCTCTACCCCAGACCAGTCACGACTTCCTAATTTTCAAGTATGACATCTGGGTATAGCTTTCTTTGTCCCCAGGGATCGCAGTTTGCAAGAAAAACACAACCTCCAAACAATGGAATATATATATATACACACACACACACAAATCACTTCATTGTATCCAAGGGGTCTCTTCCGATCTAAACGATTCTATGATTTTCAAATTTACTATGGCCAACTGTAATTCTCACAGCTGATGTATTGATAATAGCATTAACTTGACCTTAGAGTTATCAAAAATAAGATATTTCTATATACGCCCAACTCTTGATTTTTCCAGCTTTCCGTAAAGGAAAAATTAAAACATTCCAACCTGCCTACCCCTTCTAAGATGCCACACAGTAGTCAGAAATGCCCCTTAGAGATGCTTCATCCTTCACCATTTAATTCTATTCAGCCAAGGTGACAAAAGAGCATTTTTTCAGTAGACTCCTTGTGTATTAGAAACCGCACTGAAACCAAATTGTCCATGCACAAGGGCCCAAAGGAACTTGAAATCAGAGTCAGCTGTGACTCAGTTCAAACTGCTGCTGGAGTAGGACAATTTGCATCCTAATACCTAGTCTCAGAAAACCACCAAAAGCCATGTTTTAGTGGCACAGAAGCCCTCCAGGAAATGGAAAGATGACTTCATAAACCACTGCTACACACTGAAATCTCCCAGGAGAATAAATTCCACTATAACAAATGGCAAAGTAATAACTGAAGCAAGTAAAAGGCTCTCACAATGTGTGGAGACTGTCTGCTCATTCCAATCACCGTGCGGTTTATCCTCCTTAGCAGGCGTTCCATGATCAGCTGGATGTGGACAGCCGTGGGCCCCTGGGGGTATGCAATAAGGAAAATCTGAGACCATTCTTAATGTATACTGTTGTATAGAGCGGTCCTTGTGGGGGGGGACTGCCCTGACAGAGGTTAATTGTTATTAGAGGATGCAAAAAAGGAGACTTAAAACACACAAGCAATCGATTCAAATACTGTAGGCACACACTTGGTGGAGAGCAAGCATAATTGACCTATACCAGCTCCATTAGCTCACCCTGGCATAGCTAAACTGAAGCTGGTGCTTTGATTTGGCATTTGTTTTCGCTGAATAGTTCTTCAGTTTAATTCTTCAGTTCAAACTACTCTTTTCACAGCAACTTAGAATCAATTTCCACGACTAATGCGGCGAGTAACTGTACTCTCCTGACTGAATAACGATCGTTGAGAAAATGAGAAACCAAATACTTTTATGACTTGCTCCAAATAATTCAACAAGCCACCAAAGTAGCTGGGAACAACATTTTGGTCCCTAGAAAGGGAAGTAATTGCTTTTTGTACTGTAGCGATAACCACTAATTCAACCTCTCATGGCTCCTCTTCAGACACAGTTACTTTATGCGCAAAGAGATCCAAAGAACTACACAGCAATACAACACAATGTCCGTAAACATCAGAACTTTGTAATTCTTTAAAGCCTAAGTTGAGAACATTTCTTTGTCATAACTTCTCAAAAGAATAATTAACCTTAATTTGCACCCTTGACAGCTCATGCTCACCACATCTTTCTGATCCAGGACTTCAAGAACACTACTAAGTAGCTGTGAGCAGGCTTCATGGTCAGGCTTGTTTGAATTGTCATCCAGCTGGCCACTTAGCTGATCGATTAGTAGTGGCAGAAGAGCATCTCTGCATTCTAAAAAATGAAACAGAGCACAACATCTTGTTGGTCTCAGGAAGTTCTTCAGCATTCAGTACACATGGTGACCACAGAGCAGCTTTCTGCTCCTAACTTAATCTTGGGCACTAAAACACACTTAAATCCACGAGTCACCACCACCAGACTAGAGACACTCATAAATAATCTGTAACTATATGTATTGCATCAAATAGTGGACTCTCACCTCTGCCTCTTTCTAAATTACCACACTGGATCAGGATCCTACAGTATTCGGCGTTGTATAAAGACTGAACAGCAAAAAAAAGTTTCAGTTGTTCCATGGCAAAGAGTATTTCTCAAGATGGATTTAACAGTAGACTACCACTGATGACTGATGTAAATGACACGTGAACTTGAAAGACATTTTTGTTTCTAAGGGTGCGTGGCCCCATGCAGAATCCAGAGACTTCAGTTTGCTACTTACCGGACTGTTTAAACAGATCGCTCTCGACTATCTTGGTCATGCAGTTTAACTTCTGTCGAACTAACTGGTTGTCGGGAATACTTTGGATAAACTTGCTGAAGAGGACACTAGTGTGCAAACCACAAAGTAAGCAGATGGTCAGCATTTCCCCCAGTGCGATTCCGTCCTACACTTACACTGTCCTGCACCTGGGTAAGCCAAGCAGTTTTGTCACTGTGTGGACATGTTACCTGCAAGTGGTCTCCAGGCAAATTACTATGGAGCCCTAATCTATTTTCAACAAACTTAGCACAGGACTTTTACTAAAAACTGAACAGTATTCAGAAACTGCAGGCTTAATCTCTTTTAAACCTCTTAAAATGAAGCTTGCATCCCAAGACACACTAGATATATCACAAAAACTTCTACATAGGCAATACTCTCTGTCCTCCAGTACCAGCACAAGATAATCATACTTACTTTCATACAAAATGAAAGCAGAATTTTGCAAAACTTCAGCAGACCACTGCTAAAACTCAAAACACCGTTATATACAATCACAAGAGCATATCCTTCCAGATGCCCCTTTCATCAAGAGTGATGACTCACTTCAATCCGAGATTTCATTAAATTAAATTCCATGTACATTTGCTGTGTGTCTACTGTTTATGAGAAAATTATTTGTGTCAGAACAAGGAGGCATGGCTGGGAGGTTCTGGGCAAAGCTATAAACACCAAAGAAAAGAAATCCAGAGAGTTGTGAATTTCCTGAATAAACACAACTTTTGTTTTCTTGATGAAGGCTACGCCTTTGTCACACATTTCACTTTACCTCAGAAGCAATTATTAACAATTGGTGGAAATCTGCACAATATTTCCACATATCACTCTCCAGTCCTCAAATTTTCATTTTCAGTAAAATCTCAAAATGCCTAAGAGCAGTTGAGATGCACAGGTTCCTTTGAACTACACTGACTAAAGCCCTGCAAGCGCTTCCTCAAACTCACGCACAGTACATGCATCATCACGTCATAACCAGAGTGTCTGTTTTTAGGAAAGTCTCGAAAATTCTTCCCAACGTATGAGCTGGGTTGAGAGGACAAACAAACTTAATATGGTTACCTGAGCTCAACAGGGTCAAATACTAGTTTGACATCATTTATGATACTTGGCAAATACTTTAAAGCTGCACCCTGCAAAAGAAAAAAAAGGGACATGAAACACACATGGAAATGAGTTAGACTAGCTAGTTGATTCTAAAAGGCTGTAAAGTCTCAACAACAATGCCCATAGCTCACGTGGCAAATCTAGTTTTTGTCAAGAGCAAATATGCAGACACCTGCAGAGAACTGGCTTGAGATCAAATTTACACATCCAAAGAGCCCCCAGCAACAACACATCTGCAGTGCAGAGCGGAGAAGGTGAAGGAGGAAGGATTCGTAGCCAAGTTCTCTAGTTTTTGCAAACATCCTGCAGTTCCAGGGTTTAAGCTCCTTATAGCCTGACATGAAAAGCACCAGTCAGTTAAACTGACTCAGCGTTCTGCATACTTCAGCATGTCCACATACACAGTAGTAAGTTACCTAGGTACTAGTATGGCTTTCACAAATGTAGCATCCAGACAACTAAGTACAACAGCAACTAAAGGTCTCCCTGGGATGTTCTACAGCTGCTGCCAGCTGGTACTCTGACTGCATGAGAATCAAAGTTGGGCTTTAAATCATCCAAGTGCTAATTAAAAGTTTAGAATCAATCTTTCCTTCAAACAGACAAGCATGTTGGCTAGAAGAACTGAAAGTAAGAATGCAATCTAAAGGCCTCATTGCCTTTAGCAATTAAGCAGCCTCATTGCATGGCTGCTCTGCTCCTCCTCAGAGCATAAACAGAAGGTTCATAAACCCGCTGACACCAGAAAAACAAGCAAGTATAAATCCTAAGATACATTTAGAAATCATTTGTTCTTTCATTACTTTCATTCTCAGCATTATGTTGATTTTTGCAGTGGTTTAACATTTCTATCTCTATCACCCTCAAGCCTGGTGTTCCTGGTTGAAGTGTCTTCCACACTGCAGTAGATTACACCTTCGTTGGTTGCTAGCTTTCATCCTAGCAGGTGCTGAAGGGTTTTCAGCAAAGCCACAGCTCTCATCTTAATTTGATAAACTTTGTGGTTTAAATATTCCTTTCCTGTCACACAGAGCTCATTAAAACAGACATTCGGAGGTGGTGTGACTCATCTGAATGGGTTTTACGTGTCTCAAAGCTTGTCCCTTTTTCTGCCCCCCCCGCACTGTATCAGTTGACCTAATAAAAGATATTACCTCTCCCTGCAGATTATGCATACCTTAATCTTCACAGCCTCCTCTAAGGGCCGGTCCATGAGGACATTGAAGGAGAGGAACAGCTTGCGTATTGCATCATTAAATTCATCCCCATCTTCACTTTTCCCATAAAACCTACAAAGAACAGAAAGAGCTAGTTATACACATAAATCTAGGCTAACAGTGTCACTGTAGCTGAACTATGATTTTATCTGGCGGAACAACATCTTAATGCAATCTCCTCCTACAAAGACAGGAGTGTACAAATGGCATCAGGGATTCTGCAGTAATTTCCTGCTGAAATCTGTTATAACGGAAAAGCTGCACTTTTTAAACTGCCACTGCCTCAAACTCTGCTTGGGTTCCAAGACTCAAGTAGCTCACTCTGTATTTAACAAAAAAGTCAGAATGAACATGAGAAAAGGATTCCAAACATCCACTGTAGATCTTTGAAAACGTGTTTTAAGGCTATGGCAAAACCACTGTCATTGACCATATCCTAATGAGACAACGTGTCGCCCTCACCTAACAAGTAACCGTGTGTGCACTTGTTTCTTAAAATGAGGAAGTCACTCCATGTTTTAATTTTTTTAACAAATAACAGGTTCCTTTTCAGCACTGCCATATGCTCCTTATGGCATGCTACAGGTGACTAAAAGGATTCTCCTCTTCAAATTAGCTATCTCAATTTCTGCTCAACTTATTTTCTCTCGCTGTAGACAAAGGGTAGAAAGATACTCCTCTCTATAATTCAAGGATAGAGGATATGCTGATGAATATCCCCTCCAGTGGTGTTGAATGGAAGTAACTCCACTGACTTCCAGGAGACATACGGATGGCAATGACCTTGGTCTCACCTCAGGTACAATATTCGTGACTGAACAATGAATCGGAATAGGTATTTCAAGGCTTTCAGAGCAGCAAACAGCAATTCTGTCTTGCTGGAGTCATCGGCATTTCCCACATAACAGTTCAGTACTTTGGTGAGTTTCCTTTGGAAAAAAAACAGATAGGAGAATAAATATAGACACAGTGAAGTTTCTGTGCAAGTCCAGCTTCCTTATTCCAGAGAGGAACTACTGACTAATAAACAGATAACAGACAGGGGTTCCTCTCCTCTGCCTACTTCCTTCTGAAATCTTTGGCTTCATGGGATGCCAGATTTTCATAATCAGTTCATGAATTCTCAGAATAGTCTATAAATTTGTCTACAAATTCTAGCTTCTTGATCCGCTTTTCTTTTTCCCTCAAAGGAAGTGTTCAGGAAGATGGAAAACCCACTGCTACTGAAAGTGGATCGACATCATCTCCACGTGTTGGCACTCTCATGTGTGGAGCACAAAGTTCTTCCGCAGCAATACTTGCTGTGTGCTTTGAGAACTGCGGACAGAAGTTGCATTAACACATTCTGAGCGTTCGCTACTTAGTCTCTGCTGAATCAGAAGATCAGGATCTTCTGGGAGTGCTATGGCAGTTAATATTCAGGCAAAATCCTCTTCTCTTCATTAAGCAACTCCGCACCCAAAGCAGCGTGTGAGTGATAGTCAAGTACCCAACAGCTTTTGCACTTGCTTGCTCGATCTGCCACACTGCCAGCATCCAATTCCCTGTTTTGCCAAATTCTGGCATGTGGAGCACACAAAGGACACTATATATTATATACATATTACAGTCCACTTGGCATTATGCAGATACCACATTGTCAAGCCAAGTTGGAAAGAAAGGCAAGGGAACAACAAAGCTAAGATACAGTGTGGTCATTAATCAGACAAAGAAGTTTATTTATAGCTAAGAGAAGTAAGAATGATAATTCTTCCATAGGTTACAGGGAAGAAGGAAAGGAAATCATACGCAAGCAGTGGTTGTGTGGCCAGGGCAGGGAAGAAGACAGCAACCCAGGAGATGGGAACTTCAGAGCTTTGTGGAATCGTGTTTCCTCACAGAATTATATTTACGTTGACAGCCATCAAAGGAGGCCGAATACCCAGGACTAGGAATTCACGCATATCAGTAAAAACAAGCAGAGATTTTCAGAGCGGAAAAAGAGCCTGATTTCTGTTTTGCCCTCCCTACTGACCCCAATTTTCACTTTTTAGTTGCCTGTTACCATGAGGGTAATGACCTCTGGGTTGAGGGGCACTGGATCAAGAAGCTGGGAAGTCGAGATTCCTGGCTTCTCCACCAGCTTGCTGGGCATCCTTGGGCATGTAAGCCATGACTAGCTATAGCACTTAAATGATGCCGCATTTTTAAGCACATGAAGTCAACAAGTTGACCAAAAGGACCAAATTTTCACATATACCTAAATAAATGCTGTGCATCAGCTTTTTCCTTCCCTGATAAAACAGAACTACTGATCGTGAGTGGGATTTTTTAAACTCTGTTGAGTTCCACAGACAAAAATGCTACAGTGAAACAGAAATACTCCCACTGTCCATACCCACACATCCACATGTGAAGAGCTGCAAATTTCTTCTAAACAAATGACAATCTAGGTGAGAGTTGCAATATGTAAGTGTTATCTCATGTAATCTGCATGTTTAAACCCCACCATAACATTTAGCCCTTTTCTGAAGTCTGTGGCCTCCTCAGCCTGCCTGGTTGTAGACAGACAGCGGAGGTGAACACCATTCTTATCTCTGCTACCATCAACCACAACATCGCTCGTATTATTTCAGCCACGTACGGTTCTGCTTCTGCTCCCTGTGACCCCATTCAAACGCACCCCTAAAACTGTAGCACAGAGTGCAAGGCATACAGACTATTTCAAACTGTCTTCTGCCCAAAGTACTTTTGAAAAGGTTGAGGCAGATACTGGCAAGACAAAACAGTTCCGTGAGCAGCAATACTTACCAGACCAGATTTCTTCTGAACTTATATTCCTTCATCAGTTTCCTCCCCCCCCCCCATACCAACTTACGATATTTCCCACTGCCTTCTGCGTATACCCAGAACAGCCACCCTTATCCCGCCCCATCAATCTTTTAGCAGCAATACTAGATCAAAGCACTCAGAAGTTTTAAGGGAGACATGTATACAGACTGAGTGCACTAAACCTGTTTTCCATCGGAAATCAGGCTGAAAAACATGAAGATGCTTTTACAACACAAACTACAGAGGACTACAGGTCAACACAGAGTCTGAACCACACAGTCCAATATAGGATTTTCTATAACAGCAGTGTCTTCTCTTTACAGAACAAAAATCTTAGAAGAGAAACTTTACACAGGATGAAAGGAGCAATTAAAGGATTTCTGTCTCTCCTGAAAGCAGAGAAGAATAGGGTGGAACACTCTTATCTGGTCTATGCTGCCTTTATCACCTTAGCGTAGTTTACCAGAACTACCAGCGAGACACTGTCTGAATGACGGCCTGTGGGCTTGCAGTCAGCAATACTTACACATATGCCAGGGTTGCACTGAAGTGCTTGTAAATGTAAGTTTCAAGTACAGGGTTGAAATGCTGGAACTTGATGTCTCCGATCAAAGAAATAATAAATACCTGTCAAAAATTCAAAAGGAAACAGATGTACAGAGCTACACAACCTTTAACTAACTCGAACATAACTCAGCCTCTACTTGCATGTCATTTATTTTGCTGGGTCATAGTTCTTGTTTGTTTGTTTTTCTAATAGTATTTATGCTACAGATAGGGTTATTTATACTCTAATAGCGATTAAATACTGCGGTGTGTGTGACTACATCATTGCTCAGAGTGAAGACAGGTCACAGCAGCACATAGATAGAAAAAACCTTAAGAGATAAATGGAGCTACTTCTCAAAGCTACAATGGTGATACAGGAAGCAGCACTACTCAGTCTTTATGTGACACTGTCACAGTACAGGTTAAATAGGCACCGAGCTGCCGAAGGCTGTTTTTCACAGCTATGAAATGACGTTTTTGAAGCTAGAACTTGAGATTCTGATCATTTATACTCGTAGCAAACACTCAGTTCTGTTACTAGAAGAGCCAGGACATTCTGCCTCCCTGTATTCACTCCCCCACCAACGTCAGCTGGATACATCTGACTTTACATTTCTTCCTGAACTGTCAAGTATGTGTTTGTTGATCAGCATGAAGCACATAACTTTGTTACTGCACTGCACACCAGAGCCTTTCACACACATAGGAAGCAGCCTGTCCAAAGATGCAGAAAACTCTTTGTTAAGTCTTTTACTCAGTCACTACAATCTTCCTATGAAGGCTCAGAGGAGCAGTCAGCCTTGCTGTTTATTTACTGGGGTAGAATTTAGGGTGCATACGTTATGTTCTCACCACAGCCACAAATCCTCCACCATCGTGACCCTGAACAAATCACTTCATTTTGTGCTTCATATAGATAATGTGGCTTTTCTCCTTTGTAAATTGTCTTAATGCAAGAAGTTGTCTGAAGAAATTACTATAAATTATGCAAACATTTATTACTGTTCTCACTGTGGTCACTAAAAAGCTCAATGTGTATCTCAGTCCTAACTCCTGAAAATGCCTTAAGAACTGTTTAAATATAACTTATTTCTCAGCAAAATACCAATGACTCAACTAAAGGAAGCACCAGGAACGGCCTGAAAATGTGGCTGAAAACCGGATACTCTAAATCCACAAAAAAAGACTCACTCACCAGCGCATCAAACACAAGGAAGTCATAGGTTTCATTTTCTGACATTTCCATCATTATGTTGAAAAGTGCATCAAGGGTGTCTTGCAAAAACTAAAGTGGGAAAAAAATAGGAACAGAGTAGGAAAAGACTACTACTTCTGGAATCCTGCACAAGAACCTACTCTTTTGGATCATTTTTCCCCTTCCAGCCTAGCCCAGTTGAACTGTAAAAGCTGCACATGAAAAAACATATAAAAAAGGGACCTTAGTCCTGTATTTGTTCACGTGCTTGTCATGACCATCACGCTATTCTCCCTCACTATAGCAAGATGGATCTTTTCTTATCAACTCTCGATGGCCCCACTTTCTTTTCTGTTCTATTGCCTTTTTATCTAGCAGCAGACCTACTGAATACACTTAATTCTGTCCACATAGTTTAAGCTTGCATTGGGCTACATCAACCAGACACACTGCAGTAAGGCATGACATTTTACACAAAGACTGGTTTGCACTGACACAGCATTTACTTCAGTTGTTCAGCAGTTCACTAAAACCATGACCTTGCATGATCCCAAAGGATCCACACTTTGGACCACAGGAAGTCTTACCTCCTAAATCCTTCAGCAGACTATTTTCTGTGGTGCTTCCCCACGTTTCAAGTCTATTCCTCACCATACTCTGACTTTAAGCTCTCTGGGCCTTCTCTGCACTCTTCCTAGATCCACAGCAAGTCCCTATTCACAAAACAGGTCCAGAGCCGCTACTGAAAATTAACAGTTAGGCTTTGAACGTATCTTCTTTTTCTAAGGATAGAGGGGAAAATAAAGTCCCCACCATTTCCCCGATCCTGGTAACATTTAACTTCTGTAATTCTGGTGAATTCCACTAATGAGAGCCCTTAGGGCAAAGCACACCTTTTGCTCTCCCGTTGCTCAGCAGCTAGAACAGCTCTCCCAGCCTATACAGAGAGATTTTGGGTACAACACAATCACAGCCCTTTCAAGGTCAACATCAAGCACATACATAAGTCTCTGCATAGCAAGAAGACTCAAATCTCTGCATACCTTTACAATTTCTCCTCCTTCCACCTCCATTAGCTTCCTCAGGTTGTGAGCTATGTTCTGAGAGTTAGAACGCCAGTTCAACAGACCCAGCAGGTCAACTAGCAAGGACAGAACATCAGCAATTAGAAACAGATTACAACAACACAGCTGACTTAATGGCTGCAGAACAATATAAGTACTAGAGGTTATTTTTAGAATTGGCTTACAAGGAAAAGTCACATTGATGTACAGAATATTACCTTGAGATGGTTCCTTTGTCTTGGCAAAAAAGTTAGCTTTTGCTATAAATAGAAACCTTGGTGTAATTTGATAATGCAATGCATTTGGTAGACAATTTTGCAGGCTACTCATTCACTCAAGAGAAGATTTCTCAAGCTAGGAATTTTATTAACAGTGCGTGACTTTTCTTAGTAATGCTTGTGTCTACGTTAGAGCAGCTTCTTGGAGATGGTTCTTAAAATTGAAACCTCTTCTATAAATTATATTAACCTGCAGAGCTGTTTATCACAGTTCTGGGACATCCTAGGACCTCAGGTTTAGTTACAAACTATAGCTGAGGCTTTCAAAGGAGCCTAGCAGTTTCATGCACACCTTCCATGTTAACGAAATACGTACTTATTTCTGTTCTGAAACGAAATTCATTTACTACCTTCAGATGTCAGAATATATTTGAAACTTAACAGCCTTGACAAAGACTGGCACATTCAGAAACAGAGGTTACATGCAGGAGAGCAGAAAGATGCAAACGTGCTCGGCCTGCACATCAGGCAGGATAACGAAAGTCAGATTCAGTCCTCATGCACATGGAAGTATCAGTATGGCATTTAACTTGCACTAACCAGCCAAGCTCAAACTGGGAGCAGAAAAGCTCGTGCCCATCTCCCAGCAGCTACACAGGGACACCCTGATGAAGCCACAGCTGGTGTCATTTTCACAGACTTCTTTCCCAAAGTCAGAGTATATAACGAAAGCCTTCCAGAGCTAGAGGAAATCTCGCACCATTTACCAGCACACAGTGTATTCATTCACATACATACATCAGGAGAGTTAATGCATAACAGCATCCTGAAGAGTGCAGTTCTAATTGCTACATTCTTAACAGGCAGAGGAAAGAAGATAATTAACCTTAAACATTTATGATTCTGAAACACATATAGACTGTCGCTGATGGGTGTCACTTCTTTGTGTGCCAACAAAACCTGTTCAATTTAACATTGGTAGTTTCGATAAAATATTCGTGTGATATGGTCTTTAGCAGCTGCGTAAACATCTTTATAGCTTGCACTGGCAACATGATGCCAACGATGCTGGGACTGGGCTGCCACCGACACATGAAACCGCAAGATTAAAGCTAAAGTGCTATGCCCACACATGCTGCAATGCCAAAAAATTTACATAAAGAAAGTGCCCTCTTTACTTCAAATATACAGCATGATATGGCTAGGCTGCTAACGCACGACCTACCATTCTGGGTGAGTTTGGTGGAGCAGATCACAGTGGCAATCTGGAAGCTGTCTTTTGTGCTGTCTTTAGCGGGTGTGAAGTTGGTTAGATGGTGCAGATTTTTCCCAGAGGGGGCCTCCTTCTCCTCCATCTCCATTTTGGTACAAGGAAGAGTTAAATAGCATTTAGCATCTTCCATTTTCTTGTTTTCACCCTGTTGGTAGAACACAGCAAAGACAAGAGTTATCTCACACTGAGCCCACCTCGTCTGACCTCCTGCAGTTCTCATCTGCAGACGCACTTCAACACAGTGACAGCCAGAGAGGGCTTTAAACACCTTTTCAGGTCTATAGCTGTTTACTCACATTGTCTGTTTCGGCCTCCAACTTTAGGGAACAGAAGTTTCCCACACTGCCAGTGAACTAAGCTCTTTTTCAGAGGGACTCAAGCCACAGAGTTTAGGAGGGTTTCCCCCCCACCCCTCGCCCCCACTTTGTAGCTTTCTACTGCAATGCATTAACTTTTTCCTTTTGCTGTGGCCAAAGGCACCAGGTCTCTCTTCCTATCACACACTGATCCTCCAAAGCAGTGCTCACCAGGCCTTTTTGTTGCACACTGTCTAGGTGAATGACATTAGAGCTCTATACAGAATATATACAAGGATGTACCAGATTTGTGTACTTGCAGTCAGAAAACCCACCAGCGAAAGCAGAGCTGAGGGCGACATACTTAAAAAAAAAAAAATTACTATCCTATCATCCTGGAAAAATTATTACAAATCTCTGCAGTGATGATGTATACATTGCTAGGAATAAAGTCAGCCAAGAGAGTGGTTTTGATTAGTTAAACAAAAGTGAAGACTGCAAATGCCCCAGCTACCTTATAAACAATCAAATTGTGTTTGCCATCTTGCAGCGTTGTTCCATCTGCATTCATCAACTTCACAAAGCCCATGCCAAAAGCCCTCTCAGACTTATCCCTAGCTGTAAACAGAAAGAAAAATCTGTATTAGGAATCATCTTGTTTACGCCCATACTACACACAATGCAGCTCTCTCACTACATGCACCTTCTCTATTTAATAGCATCACACGATAATGCGATGGAGCTAGCAAACTCTGTGACCCACAGCAGAAAGAGCTCTCTTTCTCTCCTTCTCATCTCAAGGCACGTAAGTAGGTATCTGCAACTACACAGAAAAACGCCCCCTCTGAGCATCTCTTGCCACACAATTTCAGTGGTTGTGCTGCTAGCTGGACATATGTAATTGTATAGATATTTTGTATGGGATTTTGCAAATCTGCTTGCAAGGTATGGATGTAGAAGTATGTCACTGCATTTCCCAGGTACCTTAAGAGAATTTTCAAGAGCCTTTCAAGGCCTTACTCTCACATTACTAAGTTTGTTTCAGGGCTCTGAAGTCATTTAATGAAACTTCTGGCTCTAACTTTCTCATTAGCCTTCAAACAACCTAATTAGAAATCCTCCTGTAGGAAGACCATTAGAAGCCCTGCACTGAATTTTGTGAAGGCCTTGAAATAAATTAAAAACAACACCATACACTGAGAAGCCAAAGCAGCAATGAGCATTGACAATTGTCTTCCAAGGGGACGAACACGTTGCACCCCATCTAATTTCAATTTTAGAACAAAAGCACCACCAAACCTTTCTTAAGGCTGTAAAAAGTTTGAATTATTTTTCTTTGCCTGCAAGAAAATCCACAATGCTGGAAATAAGTAGCAATGTAAACACTACACCTTTGGTGGATACTCAGAAAATCTCACCGACAGCAGGAAGAGTACAGTACTCCTGCAGATCTTCTCTTCTGATACTTACATTCCTGTGACGACCGATGACGGAAAGTGAATCTTAAATGGCAACGACTGACTTCTTCTATCGCAATGGACACCTGCACATTACAATACAATGAAAAATGCAGCACCAGTATTCTCTGTCTCCAGTCAATTTAAAGGACATTCTATTACTGATGCACCTACTGATTTTAAATCAGTTCCGTTTTCAACACAAAGGAAGCAAGACTGTAAATTACACACTCTTACCTTTACAGTTTCATACCAGCAAGGTTGCTTGACTTGATAATAAACAACAGACTTGTATTCGGAGACACCTTCATAACCAGCACCAGGATGAATAGCTTTCTTTGGACAAAAAGACAACGGGAGGAAGGGGGAAGAAAAGGTAAGGTGTAGAATGAAAGTAATAATTATCTTGGGTCAGAAATTTTCAGTGCATGTAACTATCAGAGTTCCTCCAAGTCTATGCTTCACAGTCAAGGGGACTCAATGCATGCCGCCTCTTTGGAAGCTTTACAGAATCTTCAAAGATTTGCTCACACCTCTTATTAATTTAAAAAAAATAATCATCAGTGAGTATTCAAATTTGATCACTGAGATCACCTACAACATCTCTTGTTCATTATCACAGAGTTCTTGCATACAGTTAATAAATAAGATCTGATGGACCAGAGTCATCATCTAGCAAACACAGCAGCCTTGTGACCTCCTGCAAAGGCCATCATACCTCTTGGAGATTTCCATCTTCATCATATACAGACATCGTGACTTCTACATTCTTGGGAGTCTTCTTCTTCCCTTTGTCAAACTCCCCTTGTATCAGGGTGACATAGATATCATTTCGAACATCACCTAAAATTCATAGCACTTAATGAGTTCTTTTTGTCACACAGACAATTTTACAGGTTAGCATTTAACATTCTTGGGTACTTTGTCATCTTTATCTTCTTAGCCTTTACTGATACTCGCTAATTAACGACACCCACCATCACATCATTTTATCTTCATCTCAAGTTATATCAAATCTTTTAAAATGTACCATTTTCCTTTTTATAAACCTCTGCCTTTATGTAACTTTTTTTTTTAATGTAATGAGCTCTATAGGGCTAAATCCACTTTGAATAGATTAAACACAGCTGGGTCAAACCTACATGCAGCAATGTCTCTGACTAAACAGAAATTTTCTTCCAAAAAGTACACACACTGTCTTGTTCCAATATCAGAAAGGAAGCTTATCTTTCCACTTCTTTAAAAAAAAAAAAGATTGCTAGAAATTTCAAGAAAAAGGAAAAGAAGTTTTCAAATAGCTTTAAAATAAATCTGTTCATAGCAGAAATTCCAGAATTTCAACTGGCTCTTTCACTCCATGGAAGTGCGGAGGCATATGGCACCTACCAGGAAGGATTATCTCGGGAAATCCCATTTTGCGAGCCACAGCAGTTGATCTGTCTACAAGGTGAGAAAAATCCTTCTGAACCTGTGCTAGATCGCCAGGAAGTAGTTTCAGCGAGACCCAAAGACCTAAGAAAACAAAGGTAATGCTTGTTTACCAAATAAAAAGTATGAAAACATGACATTTAAGCGTGGGCTTAACAGAAAACTGTTTCTTCACATGATCTGCACGCAATAATGCCTTAAATACCCCAAGCTGGTTCTCACTTGCCCAGTTCTCTATTTCCCTAATGCTGAAGACCACCTTACTGGGCACGCAGATTCTCTGAAGTAAACTACAAACTTCCCAAGACTGATCTGCTAGTGTATTTGAGAAAAGGCCAGACACACAAGCCAGAGCAGAAGAATCCTGAACAATGCAGTTTAAACCCAAAGTCATTTAGAATACACAATCAGCTATATTCATTTAAAAATACTTTACGTCCATATAAACAGTTTTATCTTACAAATATTATATTACTAGCAACTAGGTCATCAGCTAGAGAAGCTCTTTTCACACAAGTAAGGACAGCTCCTGGTTTTATTTTTTTTAGCTCTCTGTGTCAGGATGACAAGCATTACAAAGACAATACGTTTGGCTTAGGGCAGGTAGCGAACTCCAGTAAACCTTGATCTCTGGACTTTCACAGGCCGTTTATTTTCCTCTGTAAGCAAGGGGAACCCTTCCCCGCACATTAGCTTCTCGCCCAACTGCTGTACCTTGCCCTTTATGATTCACTTCCTTTGCAGCAATGACTTTGTTGAAGACAGAAGTGAGGGGCTCATTTTCTCCGATCACATGGGAAGTTATCAGTGGGGACATGATTAGCTGTCGCTGCCTGATGTATGTTTCCATGGCAATCCTGAGAAGAACAACAATAGAGACCAGGAAGCAGACAGACTAACATGGAACATGTGCTCTGCAAGAAGAGGGCTGGCCAACAGCTGACTGTTTTCCAAAGAAATATTTCTTTTTTTAAAGGATTCCATGGGAACTTTTTTTTCCTTCTTCACCTGCACAAACCCAATGGAAATACATGTAAACTCTCAGACTAGGAAATACACCGCAGTGCTAGCTCAGGCTTAAGATAAGTAACACTGACCTAAAGACTCCGTGACTACATTTGCACCACAGTGAAACAGCAGCCTTCAGGACAACCATAAACTTAGCCAGCTCTGCTTTGTTCCTGTTTTCCATCCACAGACTGACTGTCCCGCAGACCTGTGAGAACAGGTTCAGCTATGGGCTATCACGCAGGAAAAGCTCGGCGCACAGCGCCTTGCACTCTCATCCGATGAGCTGAGCCCTGTCTTCAGGTGCGCCTCAGAGCTGGCCCTGAGACTATGTAGATTAACTAGTGATAAGTTAACATAACTAATGACTGCTGTGAGATCACATGAGTGTTGAACCTATCCCTAGTCACAAACATATCTATTGAGCTTTGGCTCCTGAACCCAGCTTCACTCCTGTAGCCACACCACCAATAATGAACCAAAGCATACACAAAATGATGTGTCCACAGACTGCCCATCCTTGTAGAGGTGTCCAGATTTGGATTTAAACTCAGCCTCACTAGATCAGCAGAAAATGGCGTAGGGGGAGGGAGTAGCAGAGTAACATTATTCTGCAAAGAAAAGACATCCTTCTTTGCAGCCTTTCAGGCCCTGAAAGGGGGGGCGGGAAACAAAAGCCCACACAATCTCCCCTGAAAATACCTTGAAATAACATATGGCTACACCAAATGGGTTGCTATATTTAGGACTGTAACAATGTGGCTGTGTCTACCCAAACAAGCTTTATTTTAATTACTCTAACCTGCCGAAAGTGAGCAATCGGAGAGCGGGCAGAACACGCAAGTCTAACTAGCAATACAGAAACACAAAACACATTGTGGCTCGAATTCCTTTCCCCAAGAGAGAGAAATCCCTTTGCTGTTGTCCTCTGGCTCACCCTTACAAGGTAGTCTGGGAAGCTGACACAGACAATACAAAGGGTACCACACAATAGTGACAAGGAGGAGTTGTGCTCTCTATGCTCAGGTGTTTCTGAAAATCCTGCCTCCCAAACCCCTACCAGTTTTGAAGATCACAGCCCCCAGACCCCACAAAATCATTTTACACTACTCCCTAAGCAATTTAGCCTATCACCAGACATGTAAACCAAGGGGAACAAAGGCTTCAGAGGACTGACAAAAATCTTTTCCTTCAAAGAGCTGACTACTGCCATAAGCATTAATCTATTTGTAGAAACCTTGACACACTGCCAGGCTCCCATACAAATCTGTCCTTCTCCAAAGGATAACTGCTTTAAATAAGCCAGATACACAATGAACTGTGAAGTCCAGTACTTACTGTTGAAATGGAATAAAATGTTGCTTTTCCTCATCATCCACCTTTCCATGTATGATATCAGTTATGTCCATCACTGCAACGACACAAGTTCATCACATAGTTTTGCTAAGTTGTTAAAGAACAGACAACACCTTCCCCTATCAGAATGGAAACAAGAGTTGCTCATTTTGGGCCAATTTCACTCATGACAGCAATACAGAGCAACAGTCTCAACTTCTTAAAAAGCATCTTTTCATTGATGTGTACACCAGCCTGCAGTAGTGAATGCAAATGTACTCTCTGACAAAAAACAGGTGGGACTCAAGCCTTTCCAGGCAAAGAAACTACACCTAGACTTCAAAAGCTGATTATTTTGAAAATGTTCTCCACCACAAATTTCAAGCAAGTCTCTTCACAAGACATCACAGGATTTGGATGTCTCATTCACCAAGGCTCCTTCAAAAACTCCAGCTTTATCCCATTATGCATAAGGAGCAAATCCCTCTTTGATAAAGACCTAAAAAGCCTACTGCACTGATGGCAGGGTGTTATCTTTTTAGGGGGTGACAAAACAAAAAATGAACAGTAACAGGATTTCATCTTCATATACAACTTTCATTAGAAGGTCTCAGAGAGGTCCTATATATAGCTCAGTATCAGCATCTCCATTTTGAAGCCAGGGATGCTGACACTTAGAGGTTAGGAGGCTTTGCTGACATACAGCATAAATTTCTGAATTCCGAGCCCACTGGGCCATACTTTTTCCTCCACTGATTGAATTTGTCCTACCTGCGACACCAAAGGGCCTCCGGAGTCCACAGGTATGTTTCTTCCCATCTTTCAGCTCCATATGTCCGACCCTCACAATCTGACACACCAAGCTGATTTTCGGTCTGATCAAGTCAGAACTGCTTAAATCCTAGAAATTATTTAAAATAAAGTTATTTCAAGCTGCCTTATGAATGGAAGAGAAGACGACAGAGAGAGTAAGACTTTTTTTGCTAGATTGTACACATCTACAGAAGGAAATCTATCATTTTTTAAAAACTAAAACCTGCTCCCTTTGAGCCCTGGGTGGGAAGAGATGGGAACCAAAACCCTAACCCTACAAAACCACTAGCAATTTCCACACAGAAATTTCTAAACATTCTATCACTCTCTGATAACACACTCCAGGAACAGTACTGGAAGGAGAGTAAATGATGTTAATTGCCAAAGTACTAGCTCCTGATGACCAGGCAGTTAGTTTGTGCCACCTCTGCTACATGTCAGAAGTTATTCCATTCATGTGCAATTCTTCCATTAACATCTTGGTGCAAATAACAAACTCCAATACAGAAAAGGATCAGCAAAGCACTGAACTGAAAAACAAACAACTATGATCTCAAGCCTAGATTTTCGGTACAGTTAGGCTCCAACAGTGAAGTGCTTAATAGGATTTTCAGAAATGCACGGGTGAGCAACACCCACTGACAGTATTGTTCCAAAATAAAACACCTTTACTACTGCTTTGGACTGACATACAAAAAAATACTTTTCAGCAGCATTCCTCTGAGGCTGCCTATAACATCTTAAGAGTCCATTAAAACACCCCAAAAAGCCACATGTGACTCCTCTCTGCTGCATGGGGAGAGGGAGGGGAAGAACCTAAAACTCTGATGTCTCCAGCATGGGGAAGACTTTCCAGGTTGTAAATACAGTAACTTACAGTAAACACTGCTTGAAGGTTATTTAGTTTCTCAATTTCTTTAGGCATCCCATTACTGCCCCAACGAACCAGGTAATTTTCACTGCAAATAAAAGACGGGAAAAAACAAACAAACAAAATTAATCAACTCCTGACATTTCCATTACCTGGCAAAAGCTCAAAAGCATTTTGATCTTTTAGGAATTTTTAAAAAATTCTGCCAAAATCTTCTATCCCAAAGTGATTCTGAGGTGACTCATTCCAGTGAGGGCAGAAGGCAGGCAGGATGTGAATGAGTATTCTCAGTTACTTCCCTACATAACTCTGATTGCATGTCCACACCTGATAACTCCAATGATGGAGACAGAGGGTGCCTGACATGTACATGCTTCCTTGATAAAATTCTTCGTATCTTCCCCTAGCAGCACAAGATGCCCAACTCTTAGGTGTGAACTTGCACTGACTTGACAGCAAACGTCATGCATATACATGGTTTAACAAGAAGCAATTAATCAAATGCATCAAGTCTAATGACAACAGTAGGGAAACTTAACAACATAAACAGACAATCTGGGATTTTGACTAATGTGTCACAGAAATGCACAGCTTTAAGAAGGAGAGTGCATGGGCTCAGAATCTTGACTTCCTATCTCATCTGAAATTAAATAACATCCTTCCAAATCACCACTGGGGCAACAACCAGCAAAACTGAAAAACTTCTCTGCTGGATCTTCCTTTCTAACCTCTACTGGCTTCTTTGGAATGACCACCATGGTGATTAAACCACTTATGCATCTACAAAAAAACCCTACCTGATGAATTTGGAGAGATCAGGATCATAGAGGCTCATTAACAGCTCTGCATCTTCTCCAATATTGCAGACAAAATTCTTGAAGTTTACATACAGGCTGTATGTATGTGTTGTGTTGAATATTGGCTGCCCTCGGAGGTCCAAATTCTGTTGCAGGGACTGCAAAGAAGGAGAGTACTTCCATCAAAAACAAACACAGAAGAATCTAGTTCTGCTGCCAATGCAGCACGATATCCTTAAGAGGAATGCACAAATACATTGGGTACTAGTTACTTGAAGGGGACAAAGCCAGCGACAAGAGATGTACCTTCTCCTCCTGGATCCTTTCATCAATCCTTTTGGATGCAGTTTCATGGGACCTGAAGAGAGAGATTGTGCTGGTTTCATCTGGGTCCAAGATGTTCCCATTGTCGTCTCGTACAACCAGGTCCAAACCCAGGATCCTGAATAGCATGCAAGTCAGGAGACAAAAGAAACAACACGATATGTAAGAAGCAAAGGTGACTGGAAGAGCATAAACTACAGATCAAACTGTGGACTGCTCTAGGCACACAATGCACACCAACTCCACTACTTTTAATAATCACATTGCTGGTATTCCTGTCTTGAAATACTTATCCCTCATTTTCCCATTAAAGGGAAAAATAATTAGTCAGGTAACTTAATTCTAAGATGAATTCTCCTTTGTTCTTTCTTAAAGGTATTTTAATTAAAAACCAGTATGTATATCTATCAAGCTTATAGATTATGGCTGATTATTATTCTTTACCATAAGCTTTCTTCTTCATTGACTTAACTTGACCTGAATCAAGTCTGACAGGCAGATAAATGAGTTTTGGAGACAATCCCTGTTCTGTACAAAGCAATGAAAGGTGGAGTTTTGGTGGCCTATAGAATCGTATTACTCAGTTGCTGATAAAGCAGTTTATTTCATCACCAGCACGCAAATCCTGGGCTCCAGCTAGTCAGGCACAAATTGTGCTCCATGGGAAATGCCATCACATGCCAGCATTTATGCAGAATTAAGACAGGTAAGATTTCCTGCCAAGTCAATGAGATTGCTGGCATATGAAGACCCAACTGCTACGCACCCACCTGCCAGGCTAGTCAGATTGTGGTGGGGACTGAAAGCTGTAATTATCCCCTTTCCAAGGAAAAATGTAAGCCTAATTCAGTGTTCCCCCTGCGTGGTCGTTTACACCATTTTGTATTAATAGCCTAGAGCCTTTACTGGGATTTCGGGTGCACCTCTGCCCCTCAAGACATAGTTCAGAGTTTACCTGTTGCCATAGTCAATCTTAGCAGTGACTTTCTTCTTGAGCTCAGCTAGCTCGTCTTTGGGAAGGGTCCCAGACAGTATCTGTGACCGCCATTCTATCAGGCTGTAAGTCATCTGTTGAACATGTCGAAACTGTGTGGTCTTGTTATCCTACAGGAAAAAATAGACAATTTTAAGCTAGTGATGGCCTCAACATGATGAGCTCAGTAAGTTTTCTGAAATGTACCCAAGTGAATCTACCATACAAGTTGCATTTAACTAAAAATATCTGAGAAATTGGCACCATAGGACACTACAAGATTAGACCTGTAGGACAAATTCTCCAGTACTTTGTGCTGCCAAGGTTTAAGTGTCTCAAGATTCAGCGTGTTCACCATTTCCTCAGGACATTACTTCAGAAAAAACTCACAGACAAAAAAAATAGACCTCTGGTGTTTTCCAGCACTTATACTGCTATGATAGGTGCTTTTTATATACAGGACAGAGAGATAATGTCAAATGATAGCAATTGTGTTCCAGCAGATTGAGACAGGAATGACAACACAAGACACAAAGGCTCTTTCTCCTTACCTCTGCCATTCTCAGAATGTGTGACATTGAGCAAGTCATTTTTTATGCATGTTTCCCATTTGTTTTGCCTATTTAGATCATAAGACTCTGAGGCAAACACTTTATTTGCTTTTAGAAGTCTAACGATGATATCAAAACATAAATGATAACGACAGATGACCAACACTGAAGCCTACACAGGCTTTTTTGCACGACTGTTCCTCCTATAGCTTTCACCAGACTAAAGCACTCTTCAGTCTCTTTGTTACATATAGAAAAAGGCCTCCTCACCAGAATGCAACACTAACAACACGAACAACATGGCTACTTGCAGTCTCTGCCCTCACGCTGTTTACAGTATTAGCAACTCTGTTTTAAAGCCAGAACACTAAGCAAATTGAATCCATGGACTCATTGTCATGGCTGCCTGCTCTCTTATCCTGTCCTATCATACACTCAAAATCCATTATGTTAAAAAAAAGAATAGCAACAAAATGCAGCAATATCTGGGATACACTACTTCCCTGCCAGTATGCATATTAAATTTAAGGTTCATATTCTACCACTGGTAACTCACGCGTGGACTGTCGTGTCCACGTGTGATCTCCAGACAAGAGTTTCCTGGAAATCAGAGCAGCTCTGTGGAAACACAGTAATCTCTCTGGGCGGTGTCTACCAGCAAAGAAGGCTGAAGATCATCTGCTCTTCAGAGCATGCATTTTTGTTTACATTTGTACATAACTTCATGCAACACAATCTTGACTCATCCTGTGCTTGTAAGCACTGCCCCAGCAGTCGCTGCTCCGAACCTACCATGCCAGAGGTTGTCTGAAAATGCAATAAAGGTGTCACGTCTGGTTTCCCAGCCACCGCCTCCCCAGTCTACCCAAGTACTCACTCGTGTTTGCTGCAGTCATTTCTTTTTCATCTTTTGCTATGAATGCAGCATCTGCCATTACAAAGCACTGACTGAACAGGACATCAAAACCTGCTTTGTGAAGAGTTTCCTCCTGCCATTTCTACTATTATCATCTTTAATTAATGAAAATAATTCTCATGCTACTTACTGGTTCCACCTTAATAAAATAAGTCACACAGCTGTACACCTCCTTCCTACAGTTTCAGGCTCCAAAGAAGACACTGTGATTAAAATGTGGATAGCTATATGCTAACCAACCATATTTGCAGCAATACATACAAGTAATTTAACCCTCTAAACACATCAGCTAAACCAGTTATACCGTTCAAATGGGAACCCAGGCCTCAGCCTCTCTTTAACACCGCAACTGCGAGCCAGTTACTAGGATGATTCTGGCTTGCACGGAGTGTCAAGTGCAGCTCATTTTCAGAGGGAAGTGCCACAAATCAAAAGACATTAAACTTTAATTTACTGGGACAAAGTTTACAGTCATGCAGCTCCAAAATGACTGTCCAGAGGCTTGTGACTACATCTCGCCCAACAGCTGGGGGAATTGGCCAGCGCTGTACTGCTGGTACGTTCAGGCTGCAGCCGACTAGCGCCAGTGCTCTGTATCGAAGCTGTTAAAGTTTAACTAGGAGCCCCAACCGCTCCCGCGCAGCAGAAAGGGACTCATTTCAACATTTCTCACTTCTGGTCTCTGCAAAGAACATGAATGACATAAACTACTCAATTTTCCCCAAGAACAAAAATCTAATGGGAGTTATAAATATCCATCTTGCTTTTGATTTGGGTGAACGCACTGACAGAGGTTATATAAGTCTTTTATCTCCTATAGGGAAGATACTAGCGACACTTCCTAAACAAAGAAAAAAGTGTGTCCTTAATTCGTGTAAAAATAATTTCAAAGAGAAGGCAACTTGTGTTAGCTTTCAGGGAAATACAGAGCAGATCTCAATCTGACAGTTAACTAAAGCTGAGTTATCTCTACAGCTGTTTACATTAGCTAACTCCTATTAACTAAACGAAGTTAAAAAACTCTCACCCATTTTTATATTTATTTTGCAGTAGAGATATACCCACTGGTGGAATGCTTGCTGAAAAACACAGAAATTAAAGAAGTGAAATAAAATGCTGCCAAAGAAAAAAATCCCCTGTATTTCCTTTTTCTCCTCAAATACCTCCTTCCTCCTTTAGCCTTTTTTTTTGTTTGTTTTATACATACTGCAGGGGAAAATAAAATAAACTCAAATCCATTTCAAACCACAACATTTTCCAGGACTATTTTAAGATTTATATTGGTTAAGCACGGGAACATGAAAGATTTCTGGTCTAAGAAAAATAGATTCTGAGGCTAGGATCCTAAAGTTATTCAGGAAAAAAAAAAAAGCCAGGAACAAAACTCTCTTTTCACACAATAATACCATCACATACAGCTTCTCATTAAATTAAGAGGGTGGAACAAATTCTTGTGGTTTCATGGCACACAAACAAAACGTACTTGTGGCCTGGTGAAATTTTCAATAGGAAAGCTTGCTCTGGGTAAACTGAATGGTTAGACCTAATTTAAAACCATTCTCTGATCTTAATTAATGTCTCACAGCACATACATGCTATGCAGGCTGAACCCACTACTAAATGAAGAAAAATCAAGTTTGACTCTCTTTAATGCGCCTTAATAATCACCTTCAAAAGAAGGTAATTCATTGAGAACACGAGTTGTGTTTCTTTGCGCAAGAACGCACCTACCTCAGCAAAACCACCAAATCCATGCACTACCTTGGCTTATGACTTCTCTGAGGTGACTGTCACATGGTCAGGCTACTAAAGAGATTTAGTAGATGAGAGGTCTCTCCCTCGCCCTACTGAGAACTAAATATATTATGTGATTTCTGACAAGTCAAATCCTCCCCCACCACACATGGCCCAAATTCTCTTCCCACCTTTTGTCTAGCTCGCCTATTTGAGCTGCAGGCACTCTGAGGTGAGGCTCAACCATTCTATTAAGTACCTACAACACTTCTAGAAAAACAAGGTTCACACTTGCTGAACGTTCTGTTAAAACAACATCCTGGTTCCTTGCGCAGCTGAGATATCTTGCCCTCATACAGGACACACACGACAGGCAAAGCAGGAACCCTTCTTTAATAGCGAACTGCGACTCACGCAGAGCCCCAGTCAGCTGACATGATGCTGAGCATGACTGGTGCCAGTCAAAGCTTCACCAGTGCTGTGTCATCACACAATTATTCACGTACAGCGAACACTGTAGCGTGGACTAAGCCGCAGTTCTGTCTGTGATCACATATCCTGTTCAGTGGAGAGCAGAACATTTTTAGCCTCTCAAGACCAATTTTACAGCAACAACAGTTTTACAATTCTGTTTAATGTTCTACTGAAAGCCTTAAAGTGCCCTGCAAAAAGCCCAGTCTCATCGTCACTGAAGAAAGCTTACCACGTATAACTTGTGCCAGATAACTGCCCACTCCCTCAGCGTAGAAGTGAGTTCTTGTCCAAGGGGCAGTTCACTTGGAATCACTGTTTCATGTTGTCTAGAAGAAACAAAAAAATGGGAAAACGGAAAACAAGTGTTACACTCAAGATTAAAAGTTCGTAGTAACACATCCTTTTTTGATAAATGTGTAAACAGAAATTGCAGAGGACCCGATATTCACACAATTCACTCATGATGCCAAGAATCTTAAATTGTTCAGTTGGTTCTCCTACACACACATGCACCTTCCTCATCCATTTTTAATGCAAACATGTTTCAGGTTTCTTTCAGTCTTGTTATTTTCAACTCATTTATTCCAGAAACATAATACTAAACAGACAGAAATCAAGTTTGGAAGAATGACCACTTGCAATGGTACCCTGGCTACAGTTATTTAAAAAGAAGAAAAAAGGAAGTACTTTCTAAAGTCTCTTCCTTCACAACCGCTGTTTTTCTCTCACTATAATGATCACAGAATCAGCTCAAAGAATCAAATGAGGAGTCATTTCCGTAAATGTTTTCCAAGACAGGAAGGAATCCACACTCTGCTGGCTACTTGGCTGCAAGCAGGAGTGTGTTACGACTTGCAGGAGTCCCCAGAGGAGCTAAATGTAACTTGATTGAGCTGCCTCACTACTAACTTCTCTAGCAGAGCCTTCTTACTTCTGCAAACGGTATTCTCCTGCACCTATGCCTGCATTGTTATGGTATCTACAATACTCTGAAAAAAAAAGTTAGGCAGCTCCAGAAGCGTAGCACAGGCAGTATGCCCTGCTGCACACACAGACCAGCAGCATTCATTACAACCACCACTCCTTCAGTTTTCTTTTTTTATCTTTTTTTATCTTTTTTTTTTAGTAATGAAACAGCATTCCATTGGTTTTGCTACCAAAAGTACACCTCGAGAAGCTCCAACCTACCCCCGGTCCTTCACGATTGCCTCTTTTAAATGGATATATGTTTCTGGGAAAATGCCCTAAAAATAAATACAGAAATAAAATAAATAAATCACCCCATAGGACATGCAACAACAAAAACGCATTCAGAGAAAACAGGGGAAGGGGGCAAGAGCACGATCTGCACAACAGTCACTGTGACTGAAGTTTACTGGTTACTTGTAACAGCAATGTGTCAGGTCCACCAGTCCCTGTATCACAGGAAAATAGACAGTAAGGAGCATCAGGGTGCATGCTTCAGCACTATATTTGATATTAGCACCTCGGAGAAGTCAATTCCTTGTTCCACTGTAATGACACTCATCTTCTTGTATGAAATGTTGTAAACTCTTGCAAACTATCAGTCATATTCATTTGCCCTTGCTACAAAATATTCTTGTAGTCATTCGTCAAGCTGCCCCGGACCTGTTCTCTAGAAAAGCTCACAACACATGACAGCATTTGTAGGAATTCACCAGTCTCAGGTTTCCATTATTTAAGAGAAACTTTCTAGGAGTGCTGCAATCCTTTTTTTATTTTCTTTTCACACCCCTTTATGCATGAAGAATGGAGACTGTGAAGGGTGTTACCACATGAGAGGTGCTAGGATTCCTATGGGAAAACAGATTCCCATGCTGTTTTCAAACAGGTTTCACAAACCTCAAAAAGTTTAACTGAGATCCATGCATGCATAATTTTTGGAATATTTTCCAAGTCAAATCAAAACTCTGCTCTTACCATCACATATAACTAATGCTGGATGTGTTCAGGTCCAAGACCATACCAATAAAGCAATAAGCTAGTGTATGCAGATATGCAATCAATTTTGCTAGTTCAAACTACATTACGCATGCTTACAAGGGAGGAGTACCCAGTGAATGATTCTGAAACATTAGCTCAAGGGCATTTATTTCTATCACTAAGGAAAAGGACACAGTGTTCAGGAGACCTGCACAATATTAAGACAAGAAGTACAGCAGAAGCATAGCCGATTACAGCGCCGGACAGGGTCTGGCAAGGTGTGAAAATAAGAGTTACTGAAAAGCAAGGTCATACCTTCTTCGATTTATTTCGGAGTGTGTATCCGCGGTACCAGCCTGTCAAAGAGAAACAAAACCCTTTTTGTTTTTTTTCCTGTCTATAGCAATCAAATACACATTATCATTCTCACCACTTTTCTACAACATAAATCTATTGACCTCGCTCATTTGGGATCTGCCACTGTGAAGACACCTCTGCTCTGTTTGTCCGAGGCTTGGTTCCCACCAGCAGGGCAGAAGGCAGTCTCTCCCTACCATGGGCTGACACCCTCGCTCCTGCTCTCCACATCCACTGGGGTTGTACTGATTGGGCTCCACAGAAAAGCAGGCCACTCCGTGCTATACATTTTGAAAGTGACAATTCTCATTCCATAAAGCTTTCAAGTTATATACACAACATAGAACTACTGCTATGATCATTTGACAGATGAGGCAGAGACACAGACACGCATGCAGAACTACCAGCCCAAGATCATATAGCAGATACTGGCAAAGAAAAATATATTGAAGTGTCCCAAGTCCAATTCCACTCCACTCCTTTTAAGTTTTCTTTTCTATGAAGTCCATTTTCATCCAAATCATCTTATAGATTGGGCCCGAGTTCCACACCATATAGGTTCTTTATTTCCTTCTGTGACTCAGTCTAAAGCCCTCCTTCAAAGCAAGGCTGAAACAGAATGTTTTATTAGATAAAGCAAAAAAACCCCAACACTGAACTGCTTGCCCTGGTACAGATATTGTTTCTCAATATTATCTGGACTAGATCCAGTAAAGTATAAGACACAAAGTAATAACTGTGATCCCCAAGACTCAGAAGCACGTGTCGCTTTCAGATGTGCATTTTTCTCTCTTCAGGAGACAAGCATCGCTGTGGGCAAGTCACTCCCACTCTTCTCTGCCACCTCCAAACTGGGTTTTTTCTCCCCACCCTCACCTTCATCATTTGTCTCGGCTATGTGAGAGCTGTGCATGACCAAGCACTTGTTCCACTGGGTGCCTGTTCCTTGCCATAAGCAACAGTTTCCATCACCTTCAGTCCTCCTGAGATTACTGTACTGGAAATAACAAACTCCACATTTCAGAAGAAGAAATTGCTCCGTTTTAAATGCTGACATGTAGACATAATGTCCCTTGTATTGTTCTGGGATAGGATGCAAACTTACACCTTCCCACTGACTCTCAGCCACTACAAACGTCGTTGCAAATGCCAAGGCCCTCTGCGACCCCCACTCTCAACTAACCACGCTCCTGGAGCGCCGTTCTTTGACTCTTCTCTTACGGTTCTACTTGCAACGAACAGCACCGACCCTGCCTCCTAGATTACAGTCTACAATGCACGAACAATGTTCAGAGCTATCAGACAGACAACATCACCGATCCCAGGCGATTATCTTCAGCTGACTGGCAGAGGGAGCAGCATCAAGAGGGCAAAGGGATTTAAGGGAATAATCAGGCATAGAAGAGAGGAGCGGAGGGTGGGGTTTTTTGTTTGTTTGTGGATTTTTTTCTTTTTGTTTTTTTCTCCCATATATATTTAGTAAAGAAAGTTCCATGAAGAACCATGGATCTGAGACCCCTCGACCATAAACTAGAGGTTAGGGTGGGGTTTTTTTTGTTTTGTTGGGTTTTTCTGTGTGTGGGGTTGCTTGGTCTTTTTGTTTTCCTTAAGCGTAGTTTTTTCCCCCTTCCCTAGCAATGAGAAGGTGAATCAGCTTGATCACAGAAACCCCAATATTCCAGCCGTAGCTTAGGAGGAAAGAAGAAATTCCATTCCTTCCACAGGATGAAGATAAGATTATCCATTGATCATGGACCAATGGATAAGGTACTGGATTAGGGATGAGAAGATTTACGTTCTATTTTTATCTAAGTTGTAATTAATTGAATGGTCAAGTACAAGTTACTTAGGGTGTGATACAAAGCTCATGTAATTTAACAAGAATATTTTCCCAGTGATTTCAATTCCATTTGACACAGTCTCTCAGCCTTTCTATACCACTGCTTCCTCATATTTCAAATGGCCTCCTGGCATTAACCACATTCCTGTAAAATATTTTGCAATCATTGCATAAAAGCATGTTCTATGTTCTTATGCAAAACTATTTCAGCAACCACCTCGTGCAATTTTTTCAGAATTTTGCTCCAATTTTCAATAATCTTGTCCATTATTTTAAAAGGAACAAAAGATTTTAGCAGTGGTCAATTGATTACTTGATTCCTTCTTCAAAAAAAAAAAATCATACTGCCTAAAGCTTCAGAGGAATGACAGACCACTTAAGTGTTTCTCTTGAGTATTTTCCCCAAGCAGAGATACGCTAAATGGAAAAAGGCTTTACAGCTGAGGATGACACAGCAAGTTTCAGCTACTACAACATTTTTTCGAACTGAAGTCTGATTAAGAATGCAAGGATAGAACAAACGTCATACACTTTGGTTTATTTGTTTGGGTTTTTTCTAAATGGAACACAGGTCCTCAATTTTACCTCTCATTAAATGGATTTTATGCAGTATGTAAAAGATCAGAAAATCTAAGAAAAATTATTCAAATTACAATAGTTTAGATGGTGAAAAGTTAAACACAGCGATGCAATCCCAGGTCACGTGCTTAACCACAAAGCCTTTGTTCCTCTTCCACTGTAGTGTACTGGCTCTCGGTACCACAACATACACTGCTGCACTGTTCTGAAATAAAACTAGGGATTGCCTCATTTACCTACAGCGGGCAGAGGAAAGATCAAAGACTGAAACTAGGAACAAATTCAGTGCAGACTTATTTTCATCAGGAGAAGAAACAGACTGGAATCACAGTATGTGGGCACACATGTCTTCTATCCACAATTTGGCTATTTCCCACAGCTTGCGTGAAATAATAATATATTCTGCAGATTAGAAAAGAATCCCCTAAACAGACATGTATCCTCCCCAGCTCACCACTCAAGGACAGATTCCCAGAGGGCAAGTAAATCCTGCACTGAAGCAGCCTTCAAAGTACTGGATGCAACAAGCTTCCTTTTTTTCTTGGATTTTGCAGCATATGCCCAGTGTTGATAATATTTGGCAAACAACAGGATAAGCACGCACTGTTTATATTACTGTCAAGTGGAAAAAGTAATTCTGTACAAAGACCTCATGCCCCTCTGCAACCAGACAGCCAATCAGAGAAAGGAGGAGAAAAAAATACCCTGCTTTGCAGTTTGCAAGAGAGTTATCATGACCAAGACACCTAAACTGAAAAAAAACATGCTTTGCAGAGGGTATATGTGTATTTGTTCTAAAGGGAAGGTAATTTCAAAGCATGCTTGAAGCCCAAGTAAGACATTTCAAAACTTCTTTAAGATCAGTCTCACAGTAAAACACTGAATATGCAAATTTAGACCCCATCTGCAGTGCAAACCCCACCTACAACTGCACCTAATGGCAGACTGACAAAGATGCAGTGTGCCACAATTTGTTTTCCTGGACTGAAGGAAATGCTGCACAGTCTAGACTACGGAGTTACCCAACCCAATAGCAAACCGCTCTCAGGTTGTCCCTATACGGCTTCGAGCTGCACCGGCCACGAGCATGTTATAGCTTATACGAGAAATACTTGAAACCTTTAGTTCAAACTGCTCAGTCTGTGGTTTCAGCTCTGATGACCTTCACTTCAACACTGTGTACTTTGTCCACGCTGAAGTTACCATTTCCAGGGATGATCACCCTTTGACGAATCCTTGACACAGGCAAGCTGCAGTCCAGCAATATGAACAATCTACCATGCACTCCCAATCCAAGCCTAACTGCGTAGTTGTAGCTGGGACTTCTAAAACATTAGGCAAAGCATCTGTTTAGAGCATGGGGAAAAATAGCTTTACGAACAGAAGTGCAATGTCAGAGCCTCACCCCGAATTTGGCCAACTTTCCAAGGACTTCCAGCCTTTGCAAGAGGCCTCTAACTCCTGATGGCATGCACTAGCATAAATGAGCAGGGATTTTGCAATTTAAAGGTGCTTTCTCTCATCGTGAGGCCGTTAGGCAGGACAACAGCAGGACCTGACTTCAGGCACTCCACCTTCGGAGTCTGTGAGACACTACAGTCTGTGGCAAAGCCATGTAACAGCAGAAGTCTGCGCAGCACAGAGGCCTGCGCCAAACTGCATCCCTACCTCTGGCTTGCATTTTTAATTCATTTTATTGCTCTCTGCTTCTCACACACCTCCCCCAGTGGCTTAGCTGTATCAGTGTTATGTCTCCAAGCTATTCGGCCAGTTGAGAGTCAGATAACACTTACTGTTAACACCAAAACCCAGCGCAAGCTTCAACCTTGCTGCCTCGCTGTCGAGGAACAAACTGTGCACTTCAACTCTTACAGACAGAGTGGAGCCAGCCAAAAGCCCAGCTGCAGAATACAAAGAGCTTTCAAGCACAGGCTGCTCGATACACAGAGAGCCTTCGCTGAACACAGCTGAGGAATGAGTACCTGCTGACTTCAACCAGAAGGAAAAAGGAGGCACGATCTACATGGCTGACAGAGTGGGAAGGGAACTGCGGTGCAACAGCCCTGAGAACCTTCTGGTAGCTCACAAAAGATGCTCCTGTGCAGCCCGAGGTAGGCAACAATAGCAAGGAGCAAGATTTTCCAGGTGGCTATTACCATGACATGAGAGCCTCTGGACAATCCTGAAAAACTTCCCATTAATTCCCTAAAGATTGTTATGGATAGCCTAAGGAACGCGCTCAGCCAGGAGCTGCAGGGGTAACTTACACCAACTAAGAAAAGACTTCGCAAGGCACCTCCGAGCCTTTCTTCTTGCAAAGCCAACGCCCTGGTTAAATGGAACCTTTTTCTAAATTGAGACTTGTGTATCCAGATAAGAACGGTGATTAGTGGAACAAATCTCACTTTTATCAGACTGGAGCTGTATTTGTAAGTATACATCATTAGCATGAGAAGAAACAGAAAAAGCTTCTTGTGAGAACACCAGTTCTCAAAAACACAATCCACAGATACCTGGAAAAAGTTGCAGACTGATGTCCCAAAAGAAAGAAAAACAGATACAGTAAGACAGGAGAATTTCCTCACAAGCAGACAGAATATCAGAATTTGGACTTTTTAAGATGAATTTATGGGAAATAAGATCAGACCCACAGCAGAGTTACCATCTCAGAGACAATCTGTATCTTTTCCTTTAGATTCACAAAATGTCTGGCCTGAATTTCTGCCTGGAAAGGTATTCAGTTCTACTGCAGTAATTCCTGGGTGCCTCTGTCACAAATCAGGATGCCATACTGATGACTCGGTGTATGAAAACAACCAAAACACACTGACTTCTCCAAAAATTTACCATAAATCTTCTCAGGCTGAAGTTCCAAACTGGGACATTTCAGGTAAGAAAAGGGATGCTATTTGCATATTAATTTCCTATTCTTGACTGTCTCTCTGTTAAACAGACTACAGACCCTTTCTCCCTCTTCCTCCACCTCTGCCAAACACACTCACCACTATCATCACACACATCAGTGTAAAAACACACCTCAGCAACGTAAGCTGCTTTGACATGTAGGAACTGGCTGGCTGTTTCCAGTGTCAAGGTCAAAGAGAAGTAGAAAGAGAACAATTGGCTAAAAAAAAATTGCTAAACAAGCAGCTTGTCGTTCCCAGCAGAGATACTGAAGAGTTTCTGTACACCGAGTTTTTTTCAAACTGATGCTGCTTATGAAAATGATTGAATTTATATTTTGGAACAAGTATTCAAATTTCAGAGAGCCTTCCAAATGAAGCAGCGACCAGTATATTCTTTAAAATAATTAAATGGCTGTGGTCCATTCCTAACACTGAAATCTTCACTAAAGGGTCTAGTTTAATAAGTAGATATGAAACACAAGTGTAATAATCTTCATCTTGTTTAAAATAGGAATTTTGTTTTCCTTTCTGCAAGATGTTTTACATTAAGGTATGTATTATGAAAAACTTCCCAGTACAGTACTGGGAGAAACAGCCTAAAAAGTGCATGGAAGCTCTGTAACTGGAGACTTTTTAAAACATATAATGCCAGTTCGTGGTATTATGGCTTAAGCCAACATTACTTTCGAAACAATTAGACCTGCCTTCTCCTTTTCTTTCATCCACTGCCTCCATCGTCTCAGATCAAAGGACTAATTCAGGTTAAAAGACACTTTTTAAAAAAAAATCTAATTATTTCCCAGCTGGATCAGCTCATCACATGACTACATAAGCACTTGCCCTGGCACAAGGAGGAGTCAAGGTAAACAGGTGTGGTGTGAAAACAGGAATGAACAGCCAGAAGTAAGTGTTTCTTCCTTTTCCAGTGCTGCCTTGAGATGCTAGTGGACTCTTACCTTGACAAACCTTTGCCAGGAACAGTGCAGATATGATTGCTGCTTCTGTATTTTATGCATTATTAATATCGCTTTAAAATTAAAAGTGCATACAGCAAACACTACCTAGCAAGCTTTGTGATTTTGGGCATATCAGAAGCTGAAAAATCTAGATCTGAAATTTGTATTATTTGAAGAAATCTTGATTTGTTATATTTACTTTCAAAACTCACTGCAAAGTACCTTGAAGTGATCTACAACCTACCTTCATACATCTCCAAAATGTGAACAGTGTCGCCAACTTGCAAGGAGAGCTCCACATCTTGGACAGCATTGTAATTGTAGATTGCTAAAAAGGGGAAGAGGGGAGAAGGAGATGAAAACACGATCATGAAAGCTGTGAGGTAATCAGAGTTTGAAATCTGGTATCACGGCACCCGTCAAAGGCAGCATATGATTTTGAAAAAGCACTACAAAGTTACCAAGCTATCCTGCGTATATAATACACCAGAAAAGTATGTGGCATATCTATTCCCAGATTCTATCATCAGTTCCTGCAAGGGTAAGAAACATTATTCTTAACAGCCAACGTTGTCTTTTACCTTTAAGAATACAGATCTGTGACACTACCTGAAGCAGCTGCCTCTTCCCACTTCACTGACAACCTGCCCAGCAAAGGTCACTGCTACCTCAGGCAGAGGTTATGGAGCAATTAGACAATTGTCATTTTTTATTAGCGTTTCACAGGACAATGTAGTGCCCACAAGCACTGGTAAAACAACATAAGGTGGATGCCGTAAGAAAAAACGGCACTACTCTATACTAATGCCTCAGACTCTTTGCTACTAAAGGCTCTTCCCAGACAAGAACCAATCTCAGCACGAAAACTTGAGATTCTCTGCAAATCTAATCCCTACCAAAGACAAAGCTAATCTGAACGCTTATCGGATTTCCAGTAGGAATAGGATTAAGTCCCGAAGCCCACGCTTCTGAACTGCCTTTTCTCTGGAACTTTCTTGAGGTGCACAGTTTCACTGGGCAAAGCAGAACAGCCCTCCTTAGAGCTGCTGGAGGCTTGTCAAGATGAGAAAGTTTAATTTGAATTTGCTTTCAAAACAACGCAAGAGACATAAAGCAGTCAGGAAAATACTTTGCTATGGCTCAATGAACTGACCGGCTAAATCAAAACTGACCACTCCTCTACCAAAATGAGATTAGCTTATTTATTTATTTAAAACACTGGTTTAAGCACATAACACATCTTAAATGCAGTAATGCAGTCTTCTCACACACATTAGTGTTGTATTTCCGTATCCAAATCTGTTCCCCAAGCAAATGTATTAGTGAAGTAAGCACAATGTTTATTTTTAAGAAGGCAAATAAATCATGCAAACATTTTCAGGGGGCTTTGGGAAACGTCTTCAGAGGGTTTGTACTGGAAGAACTCTCTCTCAAAGATAAATAAATAAATTAGTTCCTATGTCAGGAAATTCGCATCAAATGCCTATCATTTCTGTCAAGATGAGATATATTGCCGCCTGGCAAGGATCCAGCACAAACAAATGACTGTGGCTTACCACACCGGAAATTATCTCCTATACACTAGCTTTCTTTAAAATATTGTAACTATAAATAATCCAAGAGAAGCCACCACGCAATGTGAATTTCCTGCAGTATGTGAAATAGACCCTGATCAAACACAGATACTCATTTTCTTATGCTCCAGGGGCAATGTCTGTTCACAGTGGCCCTAATTCATGCCTACCGTAACTTCAGGGCCTGCAGAGATACACACAGGGTACGCACTGAGCCTATTCCATCGTCTTCCAGAGGGTTACAGGAATGTTACTGGCCTCTTGCTCCTAAGGCACTAGCTGCTTTGACATCCAGTTCCTCTCCCTCCGCGCAATGATGTTGTAAGCCAAGATATTAAAAACTGACTGGTGATCTGTCTATTCAGTTTAGACACCTTAAAGGGCCCCGGAATACACCCAAAAAGTGAAAATCTCATCAACATTTTTGCAGAAAAATTTGGATAATTTTTGTGGCTGAAGACAAACATGAACATACACAGGAGTAGATCAGAGTAACCCGTTACAAACTACCTTGGTCTTGACAGGTACTAGGATCATAAATTGATGGAAGAACTGGTTAATACCGTATTTGATTCAGCTAAAAAGAAACCATTCTGCCAGGCAGAGAAAGTAATTCTGCAAGGGTCTGCAGAGGCCAGCATTAAAGTGCAGCACCCAGCCAAACTCCCTGCGGCCATGCCCTCTGTTGCAGTAAACCTGCCAAATCACTCATGTTCAGCAGGGATGTTGCAATCCATTACTTGGATGGGACATCTCCGCATCTCCCCAGGGCGCGGCAGGAAGCGGGTGGATGGATGAAACAGCCCAGGCTTCCTCTGGAGCCATGGCTGAAGTGTTGGCCCATGACGTGCTACGGGGAACTGCGCTACAGAGGAGGTGGCATTCCTCAGGTGGAGTCCAGGCATCCAGCAGCCGACAGACATTAATAATCCTATAGCTCTGTCAACACCCTTCAAAGACGTAAAGCAGAGCTGGTCTGCCTTGCTTTCTGTCCTAAAACGCTGCTCGGGATTCCTGTTTCATGGCTGTGCTCACCATGAGAGATGGTTGCTGTTTGGAAATGCACGTGTGCTTCTATGTATGGGGATTCCTACAGACAATTTCTAGATGCCTTGCATTTCTTTGGGACAAACAGACATTATATAAATACCAGTCTGTATTTTTCCATAAATTGCTGCTTTAGCTTCAGACAAAAGCAGTCTGAGCAGCACCAACTGTCTAACAGAAAGGTGGGCGGGCATCAGACAAGCCTTTCTTTGGAGAACACAGAAAGTTAACTCAAAACCAAAGAGCACAACAGCCACAAGAAGAGGGAGAACTAAACACTGCAGTTCCCTTCCCCTCACCAAAGATCACAACAGCCACAAGATAGGGAACAGAAACGAGCAGTTCCCTTCCCTTCTCTTTCCCTGCTTTACCAGAAAGGTTTCAGATCCCAATGTGTGGCATTTACAAGCTAAAGAAACACACTTCTGCCACTGCATCTCAAAAAAAGGCAAGATTCATAGTATCTTGCTTTGCTAGACTGAATGAAGAACAGAGGGCTGCTGTGTATAAAATCTCCTACCCAATAGTTATGTGCAAGGTTATAAAAGACAAATTGCTGGCATATTTTCCCTGGGAGCTTCACTGTTTGCAACTGATGCTTCCTGCTGCTTGAAGTCAGCGCTGTCCGAAACAGTCAATCTGCAGCTATTTGAACTGCTTAGCCTCTTTTCCACTGTGTGTGTTTAATCTGACCTCTTTCAGACTTGAAAGAAAAAGGAAGCTCCACATAACAAACACGGTCATGCCATGAAAATATAAAAATCCTTCATATAAAATCCTGACAGTGCAGCTAGAAAGGAAGGGGAAAAAAAAGACAGAGACCTTTGTCCCCAAATTTGCAGGAATATCTGAAGTTAAGTCTTCTCCCTTCAAGTTAAACTTCAGTTGAGATTTTGTCCTTGAAATTCACTTTGGAGCAGTGATTCTGTTCATTTCATCATCCTAAATGAAAAGCAGCACTGAAGTCTCGCAAATTTAATCTACACAAAGAGGATGAGATCAAAACCACAATGCATAGGAAAGAGCTACTGGGTTTGTTTTAATGATCATCTTCTTTGAGTACCGGTACATACTCTATAGTACATTGAGATGCAGGCAATGTATTGTATTATTTAATTTACATTAAGACAGTCCTGCAGTTTGAACAGTGGAAAGTAAGTTCAAGAAATTTTTTTTTCAACGATGCATCCAGCCTAGGAATTCATTAGATGGAAGAAGGTCAGAGGAGTACACATTGGAGCTGGTTTGAAAAGGGCAACAGATAACTTTAGGACCAATGACAGCAGCCAGAGTAATGCAGGTGAAGATAAGGAGGAGCAATTTTCATGCTTCAGGGCAGAAGGTGATTCCAGAAAACGGAACATTGTGCAACTGGGCATGCACGCTGCAAGTCAGGGGACACACACTGCTCTGTTCTGAAGCATCACGCAACAGTCACCACCAGAAACAGGGACTACACGAATGGCAAAGGAAACTCGAGACAGCCTGGGCTTTCCAGGGTAGCCAGGGCTCTGAGTAATAGCTAACGGTGAGCTGAAAGTTTCTGAGTAGGCACAGAGGTTGATGTGGGCTGACACATGGCAGTATTATGCTGGGAAGAGCAGGTTTCATTCTGTCACTCCCTCCAGTTGCATGAAGGCGCAAGACTAATCACAGCACGCATTCCTGATCTGTGAAACACCCAACAGTGGCACTCAAAACAGTAAGAAGCCTCAGTGTCATGCACGGGGCAGAAAACGAGAAGAAGCACAACTACACAAAAAAAAAAAAAACCCAACACAAAAAAACCCCACAAAAAAACAAAACAAGTAAAAGCAACCCACACTTTGAAAACCTACAAAGCTTCACTTTGTCCAAAAGCCCTGGGAGAAGCCTGAATTTGCAAGAGGTCTGTCAGCAACTCACTGAGCCCTATCTGGCTTTTAGCGAAACCAGGGGGAGTTTTGGCATATGTTTCTCTGGAAGCAGTGTCAGGCTTGCTCCTTCAGTGCCTACCAACAGCGCTCATTGGGAAGGAAGGTGATGGTGCAGTCAGCTCCAATGCCACACACACATCTGGCAGCACTTTAAACAGCCAGTACACATCTGGACAAGTGATCTCCCACACTAACGCAGGGTCTTTCACACAGTGCCACCGACACATCAGAAAGGTAGCAGTTGGTCTCTTTCGCATGCAGAGAAAATTGAGGACAGAAAACCTGTCATACTGCTCATCTACAGCATATTCAAAGATGAAAATCAAATATTAACTCCTAGACCCACTTTAACTACAAGACCGTAACCCATTTTCAAGACTGTTCTACAAGCAAAGCTCAGCTATAACGTCTGAAACTGAAGTGAATGAGGCAGAAGCAGTCACATGCTTTGTGTGTAATTCAGAGCTGAATGAAATAGAATCCTTTCATCAATAACTCATTTAAATCCATGTGAAATGTGGATTATTGGCCTGAAAAACACACCCACTGCAAGATCCGTTGTCTCTAACTTGGCTGAAAATAACCACCCCTCCACCCATTGCAAAGACACGATAACCGCTTCCAAATACCACGTCCCACTGCTCTGAAGTCTGCCCTCACCACTATCTGATAGGAGAGGGCTGTGCCTTGCTTCCTCTGAACAAAGAATCACATTCAGTGCTGTTGCAATAACCAGACTTCATCTCATTACAACTCTCAAATGAAGAGTCAAAAACTATTGTACGGAAACAGAAGTATGTGCTTTTATGCTGCAACAACCCTGCATTAAGAAATCGCATTTATGCTGGACGGCCCCATTTGTAGAAGCCTGGTATGCTATCTGCTGCCAAGATATCACCAAAAATACAGTGGCTTTATTTAAAAAACAAGGAACTGCCCAAGGAACTAATTCTTAATAGGAACAAAGGCTTTTTGATGTTTGAGCAAAAACTTGGTTCTTGTAACTTCCCAGGAATTTGTATTTGAAAAATTGAGAATAGCATAATTAAGATTTATATGTCAGACTACTTCACGAAAAAAAGAAAACAAGTCAGTCATGGTTCAACACAGTGAAACATGCACATTAACTGATTGTTACAAAAAAAAAAATACCACTCGTGAATTGGTTGATGCTGACATTCAGCCTCAATTGTACAAAGTTCCAAGTGACATTACTATTTTGAATGCAAATAATCCAGAATAACAGGATTATGTGGATGGAAATACTTCAATTAAGAGTCATCATTAGACTTCAGAGTCAAACATGTGATAAGCTAGAGGCAGATCTTCAACATTTTGTATACTTACTGTTTCAGGTTGATCTGACATACAGGAATATACTTGGAAAGACTTATCCTTAAAACTTTTAAATGGGGTTATCTTAAAAATGGCCATTAAATCAACTGAGAAATGATACGGTCTGCCTGTGCAGGAGGATAGGCCACGGCCTGAGTTGGATTGTGTGTCTGTTTCTATACCCATTGCTTTCTTTCAAGAACCATGAGCAGAGCAGGAAGATCCACACCGTACTCGACATGCTTCCAGTGCTTGCAGTTCCAACCTAGGACTACTCCAGCACCCAAACCCAAATACCGGGGTTACCTGCTCGCCTGCCAAGGACAAGGAGCTGTGTCTGCCAGATCCACAGGTGATTAAAAGCCTGCTAAGATTTCTCTGATTTCCTCTGAATAACAGAGTATCATCCTGGAGATGGGATAGGCAAGTCATCTAAGGTTTTGCAGAGTCTGTCCTGCACAAACAGCCTAAATCAAACTAATTTCCCAGTTTGAGACCGGGGAAGCTGTTCAGTCAAGCCATCATCAACTTTTAGATATTCCTGTCTCTCTCCATCATACACTGGATCAGATTCTAGGATCAATGGTTTAATCTCTTAAAACCTGGATTGCTTTCGAAAAAAAAACAACCGCAACCCCTGGGAATATGGACAGCTTCACAAGCGTTACCCAAGTGCTCCAACTAGATGATCTAATGGTCTCTTATGGCTTTAAACTCTGCAGACTAAAACCACAGTCAGCTCCACAACAATGCTCTGGAGTAAGTGGCAGACCCAATGACAAATTAGCCCACGTATTTTAATTAGAGCTTCTTAGTAGATTCAGATCAGGCAAACTGAGATGATTCAGAACTGCTGAAGCAAGAGACATACTGATAATAAAGGAAAACGAAATAATCTTCAGCTCTTCATGTCTGCAGAATTCCCATTAGTCATCTTCCCCTCAAATATTTATTGCAAAGTGTTTATACCACAGTAGCTGCATGAAAACAAAAGAGACTCTGTTCTCAGAGGACATCTACACTGCAATACAGGACAGAGATATACAGCCTAAACAGACACTGAATAGGATACCAGTAATAATGTCATCACAGCATACCTGTTTTGTCTCTCTGTAAGTGTGCTTGGGGTAGAAGCAACCAAACTGTAACTGCTTCTTGTATCTGAACCGCACAGAAACCCTCTGTTATACTGATGAGACTCCAGAATAAGTTTTCTTGATGACCAGTGATTTTTCTGGACTTACTTTTCTGTCAGTGGCTAGCAGAGACAGTCTACAGTGCATTGGTTATAGTACTAATGGCGTACTAACCCAGCCTTTGCTGCATACAAGTAGATAGACACTTGGAAAGATCTTGAAACCTCTCTCTTTCTGTCACTAAGTGCTCATTTTAATGTAACTCCACATTTTGCCCAGATGGAAAAACTTTAAAGTCTCAGCCCCTCTGCTTCCTCCTCAGAACTAGGCCATGGAAACCAACGGGAAAGAAAACCTACAGTAGGAACACTACCAGAAAGCAACTCTCTCCAAATACAATTAGACAGGTATTCATACAGACACCCTGGGCAAAATCCTGCTGCGATGGAACCCACTCTGACTTCACCCACTGACTGCAGAATCAACTCAACTCAGAGCTTCTAGGATTTGCAATAACCCACTCTGACCTCCAGAGTTACACAAATACCCCTCATCTCAGCATCCCATCTCAGCATGGAGTTTAAAGCTCTGTTGGTTTCACACATGCAGTAATTTTCGACATCATTTTCCTGAAAACACGTACCAGAATAGTGCATAGCAGAGTCACGGTACATAGCAGTATGTATGCACTTTATTTTACGTATGGGTAATGCATACACAAATCGTTAGCTGTGTAACTTGCTTCTCTAGGCTCTCTACTTCTTTTTGTTATTTTCACTCTAAAGGGTCCTTAGGGATTTTAAGCTCAGATAGAGAATTAATCTACATTAGCTGTCTCAGCTCATGTCTGGAGTAAGACGGAGTACTGTGAGCCAATGAAGGAATAAATGAGTACTAGCAGTGTACGAGACAACCTGCTCCTGAATATACTACACCCAACTTAATCCAGTGCTTGATAAACAAACCCAACAAAACTAGACCTGCAATTCCAGTTTCCTTGGAACATCATGCAATGTCCCCTTTTGCAGATATGCAGACAGAAAAAGAAAATAGCCTAGTCTTTCTTCTTGAAGATTCACACTTTCGTAAACTTCTATCAGGTTGCCCTGATACATCTTTCTACAACAACTATTTAAGGCTGTCTGCAGGATTACCTAGGCTGTGGGGTAGAGGAATGCCCTTGGCTTTAGTTCCCACTGCATCACCAGCCTCCACCTACTTCCTGCAGTCAGTGAGAACGGTGCCCGCCTAACAGTGTTCAAACACACAAGCAGGAGACAAAATAATGAAGCGTTAGCCACAGTGTAAAACAGTTTTTAAGCTACAGTCTGTTTCAGGTCTGATTTAAATCAAACAACACGCAACAGCATGTCAGTGTTTAAGCAGACTGAACAGACGCAGGAGTAACTTGGAACTCACGTGCCAAAAGCAGCTTCCAAGTGCAAAAAGATGACAACACACCGCTTGTTGGGTCTGGAAGATGGTCCTTGACTTAATGGTTAAGGCAGCCTCTGGAAGATCTTGCAGTTTCATCAGGCCAACCTTCCTTCAGCTGACACAGAAGGAAAGCAGCCAGTGACACCAAACTGCCGTTCCTGTTCCAGCGGTACGCAATCTGAGCAGCACCAAGCTGCCTCACGGAGGAAAGGTGCAGCAACAGCTGCCAGTGTTGTGATTACTACTGCGCTACAGAGAAACCTCAGATCCTCGTGCTACCAAAACTGCATCTTTTACCAGCTCTAATTCCAGAAAACACATTCACCTAGTATGTTTAATTACGTCACTCATTTACCAAGATATACATTCAGCTTCTTTCACTGTGACACAGTGACCTTCTCAACACGCAGCATACAAGACTGCTCCTTTCAGTCTACTGGCAAGGCTACAAGAACCAGCTACCACAACGACAAGTGGCTTAGAGATCTTCTCAGGTTAAAGGGTGCTTGTTATCGTTGTATGGTGTGTATCTTCCAAGCCCCTGCAGCTTTATTCTGCCTCTTTGAAATCTGAGCAGTAACATCTAGCCTGAATGATTAGTATTCTCCCAAAAATATATTAAATCATAGTCTCGTCCTTTAGAGCAATCGTTCTAACCCCTAACACTGTTTCAACTATCATAAGAACACAGAAATCAACAGTTTTGCCATTGGCTTTAGCTGAATCAGAATATGGTTTATATTCTGGTTAGCCTATTGATATCACAAGCATTCAATAAACTTAAAATATTATGGTCTTCTCTGGACTGTGTATTTTTAGAGAAAGAGACCTCAAAGAGAATGGGCACATAACTACTCTTTGGGTTGTCCTCAACAAAAGCAGGGGTTCATGCCTACAGCCATCTGAGTACTGTGCTACTTTCATTCCAGTTTTAACACTTGCATATACCTACTAGAGGTCTGAAATCCAGTTTTCATAGAAGTAACCTGATTTTGAATGTTTCCGTTTTTATGGCCTGTGAAGAAACAGGCTGATTTATAATACACATAAAATTGCATCTGAATTTCACCAAGTCTGTCTGTAATCACCTTTTTTTCCCCCCAAGCTTGCGAACCTGCAACTTCTGTTTGGATACATTAAGTACAAGAGTAACTTTCGCAATGAAATTTTCAAGCAGATTTGTAAAAGCAAAAAACCAAAACCATCACTTGGTAAATTGGACTACTCAGCTAATTCCCAACTTGAAAGCGTGTGGCACTTTCAAAAGAATTAAGCAAATTTGCCACCGGCTTTAATTTACTGTCCTACTTCTTACTGGGCAAAACATCAAAGGAAGTAGAAAGAAAACTTGGAAATACTACTGTACAGAACTGTGAGTGTTACTATCTAATGAGTTCTGCTGTATGCATTACTTCCAGAGGGAGTGAGGGTGGAGAGATGAGAGGAGGTCTAATGAGTAAAACACTTCAGCATGGAGTCCAACTGTGCCTACAGGCAAGTCTTCACCATAAAGTTCACTTGAGTTAAAACTTCAGCATTGTCTCTTGCTAGCATCACACCTACACGTATCAACACTAACCTTAAGCTGACAGACCCATAGAGAATAAACAGCTCAGGGATCCCACTTTATTAGCTGCAAATGTAACCCATCAAACTACAGCAATAAATTTTCGCAAATCTTCTCAGGCCTCCAACACCTTCCTCTTTCCATCCACGTGCTCAGAAACAGGCAGGCAAGCTCTCCCACTATTTGCATGAGAAGAATGCATAGCATGGCTTGGCCCACTGTGTTTTAAGAAACTTGGCATACGCTGGCAAAAAAACTCTTTACCTCCACTGGATAGCACCTCTATGGAAACTAGCACTCAAGCTAAGTCATGCTGGCAGGGCTAACACAAGGAGAACCTCTAATATGCATAACCATAGGGATTTCAATTGGCCTCTGCACTTTCAGTCCTTCTCATTCAACACGGGCTTCGTAACAGATTACTCTCCCATAATGGATGCCTGTGGTTTCAGTGATTCATGTTTGCAAAATGACACAAGCCCCAGCCCGAGAACTGGCAATGCATGGTGAGATCTACAGTTCTACACTTTCAGAGACCTTTAACTCCAAAGCATTTTTATCTTGCCACCTATCTCGGGTAACAAGCAAATGGCAAACAGGGGAATAGCGCTGAAATGAGGAACAGGAAGTCTTGGCTGGGAACTAAGAGCCTTACTCTGGAAGGAAAAAAGCCAGACAAGAATATTGATCCTTTGGTTGTCAAGAAGAATGAAGAACAAGCTGCTCCCAAATGTGCAGTACGCAGATCAGTTTTAATTAAACTGCACAAGATACAAGGAGATAAAGAATTTGGAACAGGTACCATGCACTGCAGCTCTCCCTTCATTTTCTACAACTACTTCATTCCTTCACATTAAGCTCCACCTCTCTGAAGCTTGAAGCCGCCACTACATCCTCAAAGCAACGAGAATGGAAGTGCTGCCAAGAATAGGGTCTCTAATATTTAGAATAGGGTCTCTAATATTTAGCTAGTTGCTCTTGCATTTAAAAAAAAGAAAGAAAGAAAAAAAGGGCTTTTTCAGAACTAATTGGCCACTGTTTCCCCATCACATTCTGAAACAGTATTAGAACTTTAGAGCTGAAATTATAAACCACTTTATTATTACTGAGGATCAAAGTACCAAGCTTCCCAAGAGCAGGACACTATTCTTCTCTCCATCGTATCTCAAAGAACTTTTTCCCCAGATTCAGCATTTTCCACAATGAAGCCCACTTTTATTGCAGCAACACTTGCAGAACTTTGAGAGTGTAAGAAGCAGCCAAAGAATAATCTCCACAGAACAATCACTACTTTTTAGATACATTCTGACAATGTGCCAGACACCTATCTGAAAGCTTCAAGAGGCTGCCAGAGCAATTCATCCTTTAAACACCGCTCCCTCCTCTGTTCTTGGGAGATCTTCCTAGGAGGTACAGTACAGTCTGTACTGTACCAAAAAGACATTTTTATCATTTAAGCAACTGGTCCAATGAGCACTTGGTAACATCTTCAGTTTTTTAAGGCAACCATGAACTGGCCACCTAGAAAGCTATTTAGTAATTCATATTTATGTTCAGTTTTATTAGCACGTTTCCTGGCAAATGCACCAAAATTCATTACAGTATTTCAGGCATTCAATCAGAAATTAAATATTTTGGACCTGAAAACATTGTCTCATTCTGGTAGCAAGGGCATAAATGTGTTTACGACTTCAGACTAAGGTAGTTTTAAGCTTGTCCAAGGTTGAGTCTTTAACATGCAGGCATAAATAGCAATTTCTTTTCCCTAAAAGCACTAATTGACAGAAATTCCCTACCAGTCAAGCTAAGTGCAAGTTAAAAAGCGGGGGGGGAAACAAAAAAAAGTTGACTTTCACTCACAGGAGCTTTGAGAAGCTTGCATGTGGAAGGGGTGTACATTTTTCAACTTCTGAATGACAGGGAAAGATTGTTACACATTTACTGCTTCTCGATCAATATGCTCTTGTGTAAGTTTTTTCAGTTTATGAACTTTTATTATTTTGTTTTTCACTTCCATAGTTCCTATCTGCATCAGTGCTAGCAAATACAGTCCTACGCCAAAAGAAGAACCCCAAGAATACGCAAGAGACTGGTGTGAAATTCAGAACTGGTCGGCACACCCAGCTCTAGTGGAAGCTGATGCTTACAGCCTCCTGACACCTCTGAGCAATTAGACCTACATCTAATCATCGGGAGACAGCTCAGCCAAAGCTCTAGAAGGCAACTAGCAGTTCGGGATGCCTCAAGTAAGGATTCAGAGCCTCCATAAAGGGACCTGATTGTCAGTAAGATGAACTGTATGATAGCTCCAAAACACTAGGTCTGTTGGTGATGTTTCAAGGTGGATACCCAAGAGCTAAAGAACCCAGAAGTCACAAGACACTCCCAGAAATACTGATATTCAAAGTGAGAATAAGAAAAGGAAAGGTTACAAGTCTTATTTATGACAGCAATGCCTTTGAAGTCCACAGGATTAGTTTCACAAGGAACTACTTAAGGAGTAGAGTAGTAACCACCAGAAGTAAGAGAAGACAGACTTGGGCCAATGTGGGTTAAGAAAAACCAGAAAGCACTATGGAAGCAAGAAGTAACATAGGGAACTTTCACATCAAATAAACTGTAGACACAGCAGTAAAAACTGGGGGACTAAAGCAGAAATCAAGCGTTGTATCCTACTCTGACAATGCAAAACTTTTTGCTGTCAATAATGCCAAATTTTTACTTTTCCCTGTTGAAAGTTCTGTTGGTACTGCCATCAGCACAACAATTTTTAGAAACAAATCATAATGAAGCAAACAGAGGGGAAAAATGGGTAGTTATAGAGTGTTTTTATCAACAGAAAGGAAGAAAGTCACTTCTGCAGTGGGCTTGGGCCCTTCCAGCCTTCTAGAGCCCTCGCGAGGAACCTGCTGCACAATGATGGACTGAAGTTTCAGGCTAGAAGTGTTCTGCAGGAGTGGTAGGTGTCAGGCAAGCAGCAAGCTGAAACAAAGATGAGTTTTGCTCTAATTTGACATGGTGTACTACTATCAGTACTTTGAAACTCCTTTTATCACAGACTGTATTTTGAGATAACTTTGCAGAAGATGTATGATGTTTGAACACAAAGCCAAGACCTGATGGCCCAGCACATCAGAAGTTACCACAAATCAAACCATTACTAAGAAAATCTTATTCTGCAGCTCTCTTCCTCTCCGATCCTTTGCATTTCTGCTCACATAAATCACCAATGTAGCTGGCAGGCACTGGTTTACATTTGAAAAATTGCTGCCATTCCTAAGACATGACGCAGCTGATTGTAACTCAACCACCACATGCTATTCCAACAAAGTAAATACTTCTTCATGACAAGAATAGTCCTATGCTCCGAACCCTCCAGCAGGGAAAAAATGTAATGGGTTTAAAAGGCCACCAATAACTATTAGGGGTAATTACCTGTCAGTTCACCAAAAGAATCTATTCAAAAAGAAAAAACCCAACAAAATAAAAGATGATCAATTGAAACTCAAAAGCTGCTATTTGCCACTGCAGCAGTTTCTATCGGTACTATGACTTAGGTATCTCAGCTACAGCAAGCGGACACGGTTCTTTTGGAACCAGATCAAACTGAGCCATCCCTGTCCAGACAGCCACCTATGTATCTGCATACTTGCAGTGCAAAATGGGAATCCCTGCAATGGGGAGTGAAGAGGCAGGGAAAGCTTGGGAATTAAAGCTGCCCAAAAGTGTCTCAACCTTCCCGTCCTAGCGCCCTGCCTTTAAAAATGCACCACATTAAAACACTTTCCAGAGAGTGACTGAACCACTTTAATTCGCTTCCTTTCAACATGACTCTGGTTATACTTGGCGTCTATAAAGGTCACTAAAACACAAACAATGCATTGAAATATCTCACTCACCAGTGAAGTTTTTGGGGGCTCGTAATAATATTTAAGTTCTACATCTAACAATTTGGAGAGATCACAGGCAACAAATATTGCTTAGGTTTCACTTGCTCCTTCTAAGCGGGACATCACAATTTGTGACTTTCTGTGCTTTGCTGCAAGCTCCAAGTTTGCTGCGGGGTTGAAGCATTTTGTGGTATGTGGAGTGAATGGTCCATTATGGCCTGCAACTGCAGAGGACGGTCATGATAATCTGCCTGGTCCTTCTGCAGTCCTGCAACAGAAGCTCTATAGAACAGTCGTTACCCCTAAAACAAGGGTAAGTTTACATTTCAAGAGATAGTCACAGAATCATAGGTTGGAAAAGACCTCTAAGACCATCAAGTCCAACCATCTGCCCAACAACACCATGCCTACTAAACCTGCCAGTCATACCTGGGCATCCAGGCGCAAGCCAGCATCTTCACCAAAACGTAAGCTATTCTGGACTTCAAGTCTCAGAGCTCTTTCAATAAAACTTCACTTAATAATTTCTTATTCTGGAAGACCAGATCTGGGGATTGGCTGAACAACAGGTACACACAGAGATCAAGCTACATTATTATAAACAAACACTTCACATCCTGTCAGTTTGCAGTCCAAGGTGACATATAAAGCATGTGTGTACCTGATGCATCATTTCAGTCACCTGGAAACTGTTCTGGCTGAAAACTCAACACTTTTCATTTCTGAATTGGTTTTGAGCTGGGTCAATTCCCTGACCTGGCTTACCACTCTGCCGTTGCCTGCAGGAAGGAATCAGAAAATGGGGTCCGACTGCTTGTTCTGATAGCAACCTGGATTTATACCAGAACAGAATAGCTTATGATTCCACAGAGTCTGGATTCTCTCACACTTGGTACTGAAACCATTAATACATTCCTCCCCAGTCCACGAAGCACACTTACACGTTAAGAACAGATGATGACTAATGGAAGAATCGCTTTTACAATGGAAGTGATACTTAAAGTTAATGCCAACCCACATTACCGCCAGGAAAAAAAGAAAATTATGTTGTTGATTCCTCATAGTCCCAGTTAATAATTTTAAAATAAAACAGATAATAAGTTAGAAATCGTGGAGTCATTCAGCTATTCTTTCCTTCACAGTACACAGTACATTCTTTTGACTGAAAAGTCTGCATGAAAGGCATTCTGCAAGTGACACCTTTGTTTTAAAAGAAGCATTTGACCAGGAATAGGTTACTTCATTTCATTTGGCCCCAAAACTGACGAGCTTCCAAGGAAGATGCATCAGACAAATCAGAGGTGAAGCACATTGCAAGGAAGCTCTGTGAGACCCAGAAAATCCTTTTGCTTAAAGAGGCAAGATGTTGCCCATCAGAGGATCAGCAGTGATTTCGTCCCTTTACAAGCCTGAAGCTTCCAAAATCCCATCTGTTACCGAGTTGAAAATTCATTGCAAGTGAGAAACTGCAAGCCATTTGTCTCTCACGTATGCTTCCCTAAAAATGCTGCAATTTCCAACCTCGCACTCTCTGCTGTCTGCCATTTCAAACTCAGCCCATATGCCATCTGTAGTTCTGCAAGTAGTTCTGTATTAGTTTCCAAAGCACAGATTACTAACAGCCACAATGTGTGCTCTCTCTGAAAAGAATGAACTTGTATCTTTACACTTCACAACTATCACCTTACCCATGCTACCAGTGAACGGAAGTTGTTACCATCTAATAGCCTGTATTCATACAAACCAGTGGCATTACCCTCACTACAACCACCTTCATAATTGGTACTAACAGGCACCCTGGTTAGCAGGCAAATTAATGGTCCAAGAAGCTCACACTTTCCTCTCAATCCTCATCAACTTCTTCAGAGTAAGCACAAAATCTACGAGGACTGGTACTGCAGCACAAAGCTTGAACACAGCTCAGGGTGCAACTGTAGACAGAAAACTGACAAGTCTGCAAACATCAACCTGACAAAATTACAAGTCCATTAATGCCACATATCAAACACTGCCCGATACAGCCAGACACTGGATAAATAGTTCTGCTTACTGACTGTGGATTAACCCCACCAGTTCTGGTTGCAAATTAAATGCTAGAGCTGAAGCATTACAGACACTACATCAGTTTGGTCCATGCGTCTGCATACAGGGGAAATACGTATCTTTTTCACACAGCTGTCTGAACACACAGAAGTAAGGGGATACTTCCCACTGGCACGCTTTTTGATTGTAATGCCAGGGAAGAGGCAGGTTTTTTTTCCTCCACCCTGCTTACTCACAAGCCAGTGCCCTTTCTGGGAGAGAAGCTGTCATAATCAGCAGTGGACTCAAGCCAGCACAAAAAGCTCATGCCGGAAGCTAATAAAAAGGAAGCTAGAGACGTGCCTCTGATTAATCCTAGTGCCCAAGGCCATTCTTGAAGTGGAAGAGCCTTGCTCAAAGGTGTGCTTAAAAAACCCCCACTATAACCTAGCACAGCCAATCATACTAGCATTATACAGTTTACTGGATTATAATACCAACATTTTAAAATTCTTGATTCTCAGTTTAAGTCATACATACGGGCTCCCATACATAAATAGCCTGCGCTGTTACCTATATAGAAAGAAACAAAGTTCAGGGCATACAATACTCCACACCCTCCCGGTTACCAGAGCAGAAACTAGATAAGGCTGTGCTGTGTATAATATCTCCGAAGCTTAAGGCACAGTCCCGCAAGAAGTGGGCTGCCTCTCTTTCAAATCAAGTGGGTAACTTATTTCAAATTCACTCTGTGAAAAATTGTGCAGGATGAGGTTCTTCACCTTTAAACTCCTGGACTGAACTTGAATGAACAACCTCATGGGAGTTCGGGCAATTAACACTCTGCAAGCATGAAATTAAAAATTTTTCTCACATCAAGAAGTCCACTGTGTAACACAAGGGGCACAGAAGATCACTCTTCATTAAAATAAACTATCAGAAGTTGTTTGTGTCATTAGCGGTTTCCTGCCTATTGTTCTCTGCCCAGTTCTCACAAGCAACCTCAGAATTTTGTGGTTTTCAACTTGTCAAACTCTCAAGAAAAGGAGAACTTATTACCAGCAACACCCCTGGTTATGTTCCTCCTAGAGAAAAGCCAGACAGCATTCAACAATCTCCTTTTAAACATAAAGCACAGGGCAGCCAGTCAAGCTTCCACCATTCCTCGCCTTATGTCAAGATTTCCAGCCCCTGTGAAGATGTCACCCACCGTCCCAAACTCACTCATTACAACCATCTTATCCTGTCATCACTTTTTCTATCCACATCTTCATTTTTGCTGCTATATTAAGAGTGCTCTTCACTGTAAAATATGCTGGAGATGCAAAATTACAAAGGTCAGCCCCGACCTTGCAGGATTCCAGAAAGCCAGAGCTCCCAAGGGTGTGAACGGGACACACACCACTGCCTCCGTCCCTAAGGGTTCAAAGAGTGAACACGCGCTGCTGAAACCTGAAAGCGGAGGAGAGCACGAACTGAAAAAAAGACAAGAATGAAGCAAGCGTGCGGAGAAGAACCGACTCCAGGGTGGGCAGCAGAGCAGGCGTGCCTCTCGCCGGGGGAAGCGAAGGAACGTGCGGGGCAGGGAACGCGGGGGCCGGGCAGCGGCGGCGCGGGGGGAGCGGGAGGGGAG
>Ga0065711_1000487_pt1 | contig 64943 bp, 36 predicted proteins | sample Hoacrofraction12_FD_59098 | JGI IMG/M metagenome (GOLD analysis project Ga0065711, IMG submission 59098) | Hoatzin crop microbial communities from Cojedes, Venezuela - Epithelial fraction 12 v2 (version 2) | ecosystem: Host-associated > Birds > Digestive system > Esophagus > Crop | place... | reverse complement strand
AGGTCCTGTGCAGCCTGCTGTAGGTGACCCTGCTTCGGCAGGGGGGTTGGACTGGATGACCCACAGAGGTCCCTTCCAACCCCTACTATTCTGTGATTCTGTGATTCTGTAAAACAAAAAAAAGGGGGGGGTGTGCAAATTCATCAACCCAGGCCCTTTATTCCCATCCCACTTCAGGTGGCTTTTCCAGGCTCGGAGGAGCTGGGGTTCCAACTCCCCACTTCAGGGGCATGAATTTTACTGAGGATAAAGGTTGGGCGTTGACATATTAAACTTTAACAGGGATCTGTTGTTGTAGGCAGTGGCCACTGACAGTTACAGTTCTTCATCTGCAAACCTGATGCATTGTGTCGTCTTTTAAAAGCCGTATTGACAAACATGTAGTCGAGATAATTAGCCTCTGGAGGCTTCGTTTAGAGACACGAGAAAGCAGCTACCTGGGACTGTAAGGATGTAGGGTCCTTTGTAGCAGCAGTGGCATAGGGCTGAACTTTAATTCCTGTGACATAAAATAAGATTTATAATTGCATTTTGTGGTATTTTATCAACTACTTGCTGATGGCGGTGTGAATTTTTGAGAGACTCTGAAGAGCTGGATGGAGGATGGACTTTCTCGGTAATGGTAATGGCGGTATTTGCTGAGCCATCACTTGGTTAGCTCTGAGCTGTTAATAATGGTGAGTGATATTTGGACACATGAGCAAAAAGATGTTTTTAGATGGGGAGTGCTTTGTGGGAGGCAGGGAGGGAAAGAAGAAAGCATTTTTCTGTGTGCTGCTGTGTCTTCTGAAGAACAGCAGGATCGTTTTGCAATGTGAAAAGAAGGCTGTAGTGTGAAATACAGCAAAAATGGGCTTCCAGTTTTTAACTGGTTTGTTTTTCAGTGTACGGAGTCTGACATGGCTTGTTCTTGTCCATCCATGCACATGAATGCCTCTTTAGAAAAGAATAACCCTCCCCCATCAGCAGCTGGAGTGTTGCAGGGGTCCCATTTTTTTAGCAGTGCCATTGAGAAAAAATTGCATGAGAAAACACGGGAGTGAAGCTGCTCATCCATAGCTTTACCTGTGGATGGGATCACCCCTTTTCATTACTTTCCTCCCCCCCACAATTTTTGGTTGAAAACTTAGGACTCTAGTGGTATTTTTGCTGGTTATTACTTCTTTATGTAAACTTTTTGATGTGGTATTTTGTACTAAAACATGGAAACTGAGAGGGAAAACTTGCAGAAAATGTAAATAGCTGAACAAGAGTTTGACTAGTCAGCTTGTTTGAAATGTTGAAAAAATGGATATGAAGACATGAAAGGTGATTCTAGAACTTTCCAGCTTGGTTCCACTGTTTATTTTAGTATGTTTTTAAACTTTGATGGAATTATTACATTTTGTTATAGTTATTATTTAAGAATAAATATTCTAAAATATTATTGGAGATGAGAGGCAAAAAAACAGTTTTCAAAGCTATTTCCAGGGTAATTTTAATTTGAATAATAATTTCCATAGTGTATCCTGGAACTTACCCAGAACTGAGACTGCACCAGAGTGCCTGGGACAGCAAATAATTTTTAGCTCTGAACCAGTTTCAGTTTGGACTCATGCCTGTTACATTTTCTAAGTGCAGAGTATGAGGATATGTGACAAGGATTTGGGTGCAGGAGAGCAGCATATCTATGGTTTGGAAGGAGCAATTGTCTTTCAAAATGCGGAGTTTCTTAAATTAAACTGGAAATTAAAATCTGAGCACTGAATTTCAGTATTGAGCTTTCCTGTTTTCAGAAAAGTGTTTTGGTTTTCCCTTCTAGTGCTTTGCACTTGCAAACAAAAGAGGAGCTGCCTGCCTGCCTGCAAGAAGTAAATGAGAAGTAATTTTTTTTTTTTTTTGATGAATGAAGTTCTGTCAGAAGCCAAGAAGAAAGCTGCAAAAAATAGAATTATTCTTTCCTCATTTTTTTTGCTTTGTTTTTAGGAGAGATTTGTTAGACGGTGATACAGAGTAAACCATCTGGGTTTGCAGAAAGTATTTGAGGAATTTTTCCTGTAGTTGGCCATTTTAATCTAAAATATAAATCTGCACAGTGACTATCAAAAGCCATATGTCTGGTGCTTGCCCAGGTTCTACAGTCCTTGCTTGTAAATAGAAAATATCAATTGTAGACCATCATACATATATATACACACACACATGTACATGGATGTATGTATGTATGATTGCTTTTAATATAAAAACTAAATTCCGACCTTTCTTCTGATACTTGCCTTTCTTCATTTCTTGCCTTACTGGCTGGCAGCTGCCTGAGTGGTTGGGATAACTTGCGGGTCATTGATGTCAGGGAGCGAGGTGGGCACAGGCTGGCGTTGATTTAGGGTAATGAATTAATAGCTGTGTTTTGTTGCTGGGAATTTTATGGTTGCAGAAAAATTATAAGGTGACATGCAGTAATTTTTACTTGTTTGTTTTTTTTTAAACTGTAAACTATTATTTTCTTTCAGTAAGTGCCTGGAAAAATACTATGTGGAAGACACAACAGTCTTGAGTATTATTTTATTTATTACAAGCAGCAACAGCAATATCCTCCCCAAACCTTATTGCTTCTGTATTAAAACTAGCTTAGAGATCATTACATGGCTTCAGGCAGCCGAGCCGTGTGGCGCGGGAAGCGCAGCAGCGTGGCATTTGGCCCCCTTGCAGGTGTGTGCGCTTGGCCCCTGGAAACACGAACACCCAGCCTTGGCAAGGAATAAAATCCCAGCATTTACCGCTCTCGTTACTCCCCTGATTGACCGGTGCTGCCCTACTTCATTTGCTGTCGCAAACCCTAACCCTTACCCCTCCTTGCAGAAGTGATATTATATAATTATTGTTTCGGCATGGAAAGTGTGTTAACTAACAGCTGCAGCTGGGCTCTTTAGAGATGAGGTTTGGGTCTGCTCACCTTATGCCCATAGAAATAAAAAGATAAAATGAAGTCAGGTCACACGTTGTGTTTTTTCCCCTTGGCTGAGTGGGTCTTGGCAGTGTAGAGACTGTCCTGGTTCGGGTCAAGCAGTTCTCCCTTGCAAGGCAGGTCTAGATATGTGTTTTCATTAGCCTGGCTTCTTGAATCTGGCAATTTTTTCTATAGCTGCTGATGCAAAGCCAAAGATGTTCAGTGGCCACAGACTTTCCTTTTTAGAAACATATTAAAACAGAACAAACCCACAGCCTTGTTAAATCCAGATCCTGAAGTCACCGGTTGCAGTAAAGGTTGAGTAACATGACTACCTCTTACACAGTTTGCAGTTTCTGTTTGGGAGCAGTGGGATATCTCTCTGGTCTCCTAACTAGCCATCAACTATGTAGCTATAAAAAGGCGTTAAAGGTATTCATATACTGCGACTGGTGTGAGATAAGACTGGATCTGAGGGAAGTGCAATATTTACTCTTATGGTTTTTTTTTAATGGCATGACCTTACCAAGCAAAGTTTATTATTTTAGTTAATCTGCTTGGTTTTGTAGGATATAGATGGATATATATGGATATTTATTTATTTTATATTTGGTTTGTATTTATAATCATATATATTTTCATATAGGTATATATATATATTTATATTTACATCCATACATATATGGATAGAAACCATCAAGTGGTATGCTGGTTTAACAAAAGCAGCTAAGGTGTAGTCTTGCACAGAACTGATTTAAAGGTGTCCTTTGCCAACTTCCTGGATTCGGGCTCCCTTTTCTCCAGAGCTTCATCTCTGCGGAGTACTGCGTTGCTTGTATTGGAACGATGTAAAGCGACAGTGGGAGTAGAGAGGGACTGCATTGAGCTGGACGCTGGTAGTGGGAGAACAACCAGATTGCAGCATTCCCCTTGCTGCTTAAAGGTCAGCAGTTCCCTTTATGTCCTTTCCTGTTTAAACTCTGAAGTTCATCAGTGGCGTTTATGGTATATTTTGATAGCCTATGTAAAGTTTTCAAAAACTCATTCCAAGCTAGATATTGATGTTCTTTAAGTCTTCCCTCTCTTTAGGGAGAATTAAAGGCAACTTTTGTGTGAATAGTTTCTTGGCTTTTCTAGCAAGAAGAAACTGAAGGTGCCTTTTTTTATTGTGCTATTGAAAAATGTGGAAAAGTAACGTGTAGAAGCTAGGTGGTGGTGTGGCTGATGCGTAGCCATTAATTTTTCAGAAATTGGAGCCTTAGTGAGAATAATTGTAACTTCTTAAAGAAGCTTTTGCTTAGAGGTTTGTGAATGTCATTTCTTGTATTACAGAGAGCAAAGGCACAGAACTTGCTATCATGAGTTGGAAAGTGGTATTTATTGCTAAAACAAATGGTGTAAGCTGGTTTTACTCAGATGAATAACTCAATCTAGAGAGCAGTTCTCATGGGAAAGTTGTCACTGGAGGAAGATGAGAGAAGGAGGATCTCTGGACCTCTTAGGATATTTCAGAAGAAAGATAAGAATAAATGATTCCTTTCCTTGTTCATAGTCTCAAAGAGCAGATTTCAGTAGCCTCCCAGAGTCTACTGTTTTCAGCAGTGAAATCTTGTCTTCACACCAAGGGTAGTGGAGGAGCTTTGTTCAGAGTGGTATGCATGGAAGGCAGCATCACAGCGTAAGGTGATACGGGTCTGCCTGTTTATAGTTGGGGTTTGTCAACCTTTTCAAAATGCATACTATGGATAAATGAAGAAACTTCAAAACATCATCCAACTGAGCTTTTTTTGTAGGAATCTGTGTACTATTGTTTGTTCTTATTGCCATTGGTCCTTGTGGTGCTGTCATGTGGGTCAGAGGTTGACTGGTCTTTCTCATTTCTGTCACCTGCAGCAGTTCATTAGCTGTGTCTCATCCAGAAGGCTTTTGGTTTTGGCTTTACAGTCCTTTAATGTACTGCTTTCTGGCACTGACCCATGACTCTAGGTCTGTATCTCGGATCCAGCTTGAAAATGTGTTTTCCTACAGGGTACGAATACAGTGGAAATTCATCTAATTTGTCCAGGGACTTACACCCGAGACTTGCTGTCGTGTCCTGTGAGTCTGGACTTCTTTTGGAATGATTCCTTTAGTGAAACTTTGCAGTGTGGGAGTGGGTGCTAATAACTTTACAGACAGAATAGACTTTGACAGTAGATTTAGATATACTCTACTTCTCTTACTAGCTAGTAAATGTATTACATAATTTAAAAAGCACACTGTAATACATTGCAACGTGGGCATCTCGCTAACAAGAGCCACCAAGCTGCAGCACAGAGTCTTCATTTCAGGTGCTCACCGACAGACTCCGTCACAAACATCTTCTCGTAGTTTGTGTTTACCTGACTCCTCTATAACTTAACTGTGTTATGAAAAGCTTCCTTATCTTTCTGTTAGTAGCAAGCTATCCAGTAATAGCAGACTGGCATGTGGCACCGATGAGTAGGTATCATTTAGGTAAACTAAATGTATTTAGAAAAGCCTCTTCTCACAGTTGTTAACATGTTGGATTTAGAGAGCAAGAGATGAGCGATGGATTTAGGTAGGGAACTGTGGGAGATTGTGCCTGGAAATTTCAGTGAGGTGTTATCTGTAGTGGTAGGTGGGAAGGGTCATCAGTGATGCTACTGCACAGAAAGGCCTCCAGAGACTGTTCTCCCTACATGTCCTGTACTCAAGGGAGAAAAAATGGTTCCTGCAAAAGGGATTTCACTGCCCAAGCCAACAGCAGCTGCTGCATCCCACTCCTTGGAAGACCCTCTTTTTCTTTGTTAGCGATGGATCAAGCTAAAGGACACAAGCATCACTAGACCAAAGGTTGCTTTTCCGAATAACTCCCAGAGGCTCTCTGAGGACAGTGTTCAAGTGAAATATGTAAGAAGCATTTAGTATTTCTAAGAGACTTTGAGAGCCGTCTGCTCTCTCTGGGTTTGCTTGGATTTCAGAAGAGGAAAAAAACAGTGCAGTGGAGATGTGCAGAGACAAGATCAAGTGGGAAAAAAATAAAATAAAAACTGCATTACTTTTTTCCAAGACTCCAGTCTTGTCTGTAACGTCCTTCTCAATACTGCGGATGTGTCTGAAAGAGAGTGTTCAACAGAATTGAAAACCTGGGTTATTTAAAAAAAAACAAAAAAAAAGAAAAATCTTTGCTCTAAGCAGTTTAAAATTTGTAGTCTGTTTAAAAAGCACAAGCAGAGAGAAGGAAAAGTAGATGAGCAGTGTGTGTGGGGTGTGTTGGAAGTAGGACTGCAAGGAAGGGCGTCTCTGCACGTCAGAATTCTGAAAAGGCACCTTGGTGGAGGTGAGTGGTGGTTGGCTTAGGTGGACGTTTGCTAAAAGAAATTCTATCGTGAGGGCTGGAGTTACATTTAACTCAACTGGATAAAAGGTCACAGTACAACTTTGGTTCCCTCTGTTTTCAGACAAACTTTTAGTACTAATTGACGTTACTTGTGATTGTTGGTTGTCTCTTCAGTAAATTAAATGCATCTTTGTGTCTCCCTTCTTGCAGATAAATAATTTTTCCAGAGTTTTCTGTCTGAGGCTGGATCATTTCACACTCAGCTGTGTTCACAGTTCCCGTGTGGTAGGAGTCATTGGCAGCAAGTGTAATTGGGTAGTAAGTTTGTCTAAATTGATTTGGCTTACAGTTTCAAAGAGATACCAAAATGACCGTAGTGAAGAAGCCCTTCAGAATCATGTTGAATTTCATAGAATCATACAATCATAGGTTGGAAAAGATCTCTAAGATCATCAAGTCCAACTGTCAACCCACCACCATGCCTACTAAACCATATCCCAAAGTGCCACATTTGCATGTTTTTTAAACACCTGCAGGGGTGAGACTGAGCCACCTCCCTGGGCAGCCTGTTCCAATGCTTGACAACCCTCCTGGTGAAGAAATTTTTCCTAATATCTAATCTAAACCTCTCCTGATGCAACTTGAGGCCATTGCCTCTCGTCCTATTGCTAGTTACCTGGGAGAAGAGACCAACACCTGTCTCGCTACAACCTCCTTTCAGGTAGTTGTAGAGAGCAATAAGGTCCCCCCTCAGCCTTCGCTTCTCCAGACGAAACAGCCTCAGCTCGCTCAGCCGCTCCTCATGAGACTTGTTCTCTGGACCCCCCACCAGCTTCGTTGCCCTTCTCTGGACACGCTCTAGCAACTCAATGTCTTTGCTGTAGTGAGGGGCCCAAAACTGAACACAGTACTCGAGGTGCAGCCTCACCAGTGCTGAGTACAGGGGCACGATCACCTCCCTACTCCTGTTGGTCACACTGTTCCTGATACAAGCCAGGATGCCGTTGGCCTTCTTGGCCACCTGGGCACACTGCTGGCTCCTGTTCAGCCAGCTGTTGACCAACACCCCAAGATCCTTTTTTGCCAGGCAGCTTTCCAGCCACTCCTCCCCAAAACTGTAGTGTTGCATGGGGTTGTTGTGACCAAAGTGCAGGACCCAGCATTTGGCCTTGCTGAAACTTATACAGTTGGCCTCGGCCCATCAATCCAGTCTGTCCAGATCCCTCTGCAGAGCCTTTCTACCCTCAAGCAGACCAACACTCCCACCCAACTTGGTGTCATCTGCAGATTTACTGAGGGAGCACTCAATCCCCTCATCCAGATCATTGATAAAGATGTTAAACAAGACCCGACCCAAAGCAGAGCCCTGGGGAACACCACTCCGGCCACCAGCTGGATTTAACTCCATTCACCACCACTCTCTGCACTCGGCCGTGTAGCCAGTTCTTTATCCAGCAGCGAGTACACCCATCTAAACCATGGGCAGCCAGTTTCTCCAGGAGGATGCTGTGGGGAACAGTGTCAAAGGCCTGACTAAAATCCAGGCAGATGACATCCACAGCCTTTCCCTCATCCATTAGGCGGGTCACCTGGTCATAGAAGGAAATCAGAAGGATATAACATCTCTGCAATCTGTGCTTTAGTGATAACTCAGATCTTGTGAAACATTTTTTGACACACTTATATAATTATTTTTTTAGTTTTACTTAGATTTTTATTTTAAATATATGGCTTTCTCTTCAGTTACAGACCATCTAGCATATTCTTGAATCTGCTGTATTCCTGGCCACTGTGATCCTCCCGATAGTAGATCAGAATCGCGAATGCAAACAGCTTCTGTCCAGTAACCTGCTTTTTCCCCAAAGATGGGAACAGCTGCTTGGACTCTGAAGCTCCCTGCCAGAAGCTGAATTTCAGCCTTCTTACCATGGTTTGACAGGGATTCGGCACGTGCTGCCATTGAGAAGACTTGCAGGATAGTTAGTGGGTAAAAGGGGTGAGAAGCGTTTTCTCCTGGTCCCCATGGATGCGGGGAGCCGAGTGTGTGAGCAGGGGCGAGGTGCCTGGCTCCTACTTGGGGAACGGGCTGCGAAGAAGATGCTGCACACTGGGGTGTGCTCCCTGCGCTGCTGAAATTGTGAGCATCCAGACCGGAAAGGGGAAAAGGAGAAAAAAAAAAAAAAAAACCAACAAAAAAAATCCCAAATCCTGTTAACAGGAAAAGGTAATTGTAGTGTCAGGTTGTGGATAGCCCTGTACCTCTTGTTCTTTCAGTGTAAAGAGAGATCTCACTTCCTGCATCATGTGGCATGCCTGGGGCTCATGGCCATGTGTTGCTGAAATTTAAGACAAGATTTCTGTGAGATGTGTCTCTTCCTACCATGGCAATGCTGTCACTAAGCAGTCGTTTCCTCTGGCATCTGGCTTGTCCTTTAATTCCTGCTCTGCTCACAAGCCTCTGCCAGCTGGTGGTCTGACTGGGGAGGTACTCAGAGGTGAGGCTGATGTGCAGGGTGCAACCTGGATGGATATGTTACTGAATGTCTCCTGAACAGAAAAATAGCTGGAGATGGTCTTTGGTGCAAGCAGCTGTATTGCTTTGCAGCCAAGGCAGTTGGGTGGAGGCGGTGCCTCTGGTTATGAGAAGAGGAGAGACCGGGTAATCTACCTATTTAGTAATTATCTGTACACCTTTTAAAAAGCATTGCAAAACTATTTGTTCTCACTGGAAATTCACAACTTGGAGAGCAGTAACTAGCTGCTTAGATAAACACTTAGAACAAAGAAGTATTATAGGCTGCGAGTCCAAATATACTGATGGACCAAATGGTCCTCTTTCTGTACAAAGCAAAAAAAGAGTAAAGAAAAAAAAGTCAAGTAAACATTTGATATTATTGAAAAGTGTCACATATCTGTCACTACATGGTGTATGTGTAGGGAAAATAGATACTTAGAGGAGTTTATTCTCTTCATCATTCTGGTCCAAGGAGCTATTCATTTTCTCCAGCCTTCATAGCAGTAGTAATATTTCAGCATTTCGGATGTCATTTTTCTTCCATCCCATGGCATCCAGTGTCAGATTTACAGCCTAGTATTTTGCTTGCAAGTGACTAGATACTGTTGCTTTTCACTTCCTCCCAAAATGCATATCCTAATTTTGCTTTCTGAAAAACCTTGGTGCTACAACTAAGTACTTCCAAACAATGAGTGTGAAAGGAACACTTTATACCTGGGGAACCACTTGTCCCACCCATTTATTTGGGAGTTATGCTCTTTAGCGTTACCCAACTGAAGCCGGCAGATGTTTAGAACATGTTCCACATTCGGATGTGCAAATGGTTCCTCAAGCAAGAGGAGGAAAACAGGTTGGGTATAATGCGCCTTACCTGGTGTGTTTTGTTTGGTTGCTTTTTCTTTGCCAAAAACCACATGAACAGCTTGAGCAAGATGTGTCTGGGGACACGTTGCTTCCGTACTATGTCATGATGATTCTGTAGGTTGAATAAAGGTTTCATCTAAGAAAAACAGACACGGAAATTTCTCCTTGCAGAAAACCAGCATTTTACATGCACATCATTTCCTTCAAAGATAGGTTGTTGCACTTACAATCAGTTTCAAAACTGATCATAAGGATATAATCCATCAGGTTAAGCCTTTGTTATATGGACCAACAAAAATAAATATGTGCCTTATTTTTGTTTGTGGGACATTCTGAGGGTAGAAATGAGAGTAGGAACCAGCAGTGTTTTCAGGAACCATGAGCTCAGGCATTTGATCAGTGGGAAAAGGTATTCACAGACGTTAAACCTTCAGGCATCCTTTCCATGTTTAACTTCTCCGAGTTTCTGTCAATGAATTTGTAACGACTAGATAATTTCATTTGACCAGAAGAAAAAAGGGCTACAGTTTCCAGGAAGCTATTGTGTAATACTGATGGCTTATATTATGTGGCGACAGGATTTTCGCTGTAGTAAAAAGCCCTGCATCGTGTCAAAGGGCTGCCAGAGATCTTTTGAGACAAAATGTGCCGAGTTCAACAGGAAAAAGTATAATGAGAGAAGTATTGACTAGTTTAGTTTCTTGATGGAAATCAATGTCCTTTTCTTCAAAAGAAAAGAAATTTTCTTCTGTATTACTGCTAAAGCTAGGGTTTAAAATACTATTTCAGTGTAGCTATTACTTAGCAGCTGGGTTTATTCTCACATTGCAAGAATGATGCTAATAATTCCTCTTGACTGCTGTGACCTCTGCTGGGGGGGGAAGAGAGTCCATTTTCCTCTGGCCCTTCCTCCCTGAGCCTGGCAACATACTCTCTATTTATTTATTACTTGTTTGTTCTCTGCAGCAAATTTCCCTACCTGCCAGGTGGCTGAAGTGATTTGCATACTTTGTCATTTATCTCTTGTCATAAATCTAGTTCAAAACCAAAGATCTGATGAAATTTTAATCCTAGTAAGCTTTCAGTTCTGTGAGCGTGTGCTTTGTACACAGTGAGGCGTAATTTATCTTTGCGCACGAATGTGTGTCTTCATGTTTAAGTGCGCAGCTACATTTCTCTTTGCACCTTTGCCTCACACTGCATTAAGTTTGCATTTGTACAACATGTCATGCTTGGAGTGTCTCGGGGATGGTGTGTAAGTCTAGATTGTGTCGCCTTTCTGGGTGCGTACGCTGAATCTACAGTCAGATCTACTTAGTTTGAAGTCTGCTGCCGTTCTGCCTCCATTTAGCTGGAAACCACTGACAGCAAAGTCCTTTTGGAATAACTGATCTTTGGCTTCAGACTGTAAGAACAGCTGATAATTAAATATTTCTCATTGTTAAACACTGCAACCAGTGACTTACATTTTGACTGTATGCTCCAGTTGACCAATTTGTTTCCTCTTTAAGGAGATGCATGCTGATGTATTGTTGTTCTGGAAACTTTAACAGGTTGGTTTTTTGTTTTGGTTTGTTTTTTTTTTACCTGAAGGACTTTTTGCTGAATCTAAAGCAAGCCTGTCATGGCATCAAACTAACAGCCACCTTCACCACAATGGCTCTGCCACAGAAGGGTTGCGGTATGGAGCAGCAGCAAGCACGCCTGTGCCTTGTTTTTGTAGGGACTCCAAGCAGTACATTGTAGCCCTGTTGTGCCAAACAACCCAAACATTTTGAGCTCTGACCCGAAAAGCATGACTCAAAGTTACTTTTGATTGATAGCTCTCATCAGCCTAGGAGGAGCTTACTAGAGGCATACGTAGGGCCCAGGTGGTGTTTGTTCTCTGCACATTTGTGGGCAGTGTTGTTGTGTTCTGGTTGTAAGAGAAGCCGCCTCAGATGGGGAAACAGGTCAGCAGAGCGCTAGGTTTTGGGGGCGAGTGGGAGGTTTTCAGGGAGGAGTGTGAGATGGAGTTAGTTGCTTCTCTGCACAGACTTTGATTTTCTCTGCGTGCTCCTTTCTCCGGTGAAATGGTGACTTTCCGTGCCATCCTGGCTGCTGGTGGTGAGCCAGGCATACAGGCTGGGTGTTGGAGTCACAGCTGCGACGCTGACAGAAGAGAAAAATAGCTGGGAGGGACAAGCAGTAGGATCCACTTGAAAGACTGAGTTTGTGTGCGTGTGAGGGAGGGAGCTAGGGGTGTGCTCTTTCTGTCGTGGCTTTGGGGGCTGGAGTGGCACCAAAAGCTGGTGCAGAATGAAGCGTGAGGAGAAGACTCTTGGAGAGGAAAGGTCTGGGAAGAGTGAGGGCGTCTACAGGGCATAAAGGAATCTGGGAGGAATAAGAAACTAAGAAGTCTAGATAAGCATAATTTTTTTTTCTGTTCAGTTTAGCCTGTGTTTTAGCAAACAGCACAGAGGAATTTAAAACTTCCATTTTTAGAAAGTTAAAATCTAAGCTATTGTATTGGGCAAAAGGAAGATGATTCCAGAAGTGGGATTGAAAGTCTGTTTGTCTCTTGCAGTTTTGATTATTTAAATCTGGATGTCCTCATCCTGTAGTATCTTGCTAGAACTTGCTGTTCAGAGGCACTATGTCTGTGTCTCCACCTGCTCTTGTGGCTTACTAGAAGCAATGGCCGATGCTTGCCAGGCAAATTTTACCAGGCTTGCTGCTTTGTGTCTAAAGCTTTGCAGGTTAGTGAAGGAAAGCCACTTGAACTCTTGGAGACCATCATGACCATGATGTTGCACTTGGAGAGGGGTCTATAAAGCGGCAGGTTGTGGTTCTCACCTTTATTAGTAGACAAGAATTAATTATAAAAGATTTTTTATGCTATTGAAATTAAAGTTGTAAAAGAAATCTCCAAAAGTGGAAACAAATGTAACAGTGGAAAAAAAAATTCTGAAAAACAGAGAAAACCTTAGAATCCCCCTGCCCCCCTTTTTTTCCTAACCTTTCTTTTATAAAACCTTTATCCTTAATCCAGGGAATGGTGGTATTTAAACATGGTGATATTTACATAGTAAAGTGGCAGTTATTTCCTTTTCCTGCAAGATTGGTTTGATTTGAGTAACACTTCTATTGTCTGGCAAAAAAAGTCTGCCTGCCCGCTTGATATCTCCTCTTGAAAGCTTCTGAAGACCGTGTGGCAAAAGGCAGTCTTTTAAGAATCATGATTACCATTTACAGATTAAAAGATTCATTCTACGGTGAACTTCAGTAGAACAGAAGGATTACGATGTTTACTGACGTCAGAGTGGTGATGCTTAAAGTAGAAGACCTCCACCTCTTTTCCTGGGAGGGGGGCTCTTCCTGTAGGCCCATCTCCAACATGCATACCGAGATAGCACTCTTCTGTGGCAAGTATTTAGATATGATTTCATACTCGCAGAAGTACTTCCCCTTATGCAGAAATCTAAAATGCCAACGAATGGAGTCCTTACAGCATCCATAGGAACGGATTGCGGTAGCATTTCCATTACTGGTGAAACGCTGAAATGCAGATGGATGCAGAAGCAGAAGAATTTGGATCAGCCATTCTTAGTGTGATACTACAATATCTAGATGTCAGCCAGTATGAGTTTAGTAGTGCCAGCAGTGCAAGTTTAAAGTATCTTTTAAGAGCAAAGATATATTTTTTTTTTGTATGATTTGCAGTGTTTTCTTTTGGTGTGTTGTGATGTTACAGAGCCAACTATGCAGTCATCGAGACTGCTGGTGCTGCCTACTTTTCTCCAAACTACACTTTTATGGGAATGCTCCCAGAAAGATAAAAGGAGGACTCTTTTCTTGATGGGAAAGGACTGAGTTTCTGCTTAATCACTGTAGTATTCCTTAGCTTGTGTTGTAGTTTGAAGAAATATTTCCACAGGTCCCCCCTCACACCAAGCAGTCATGGGTATCTTGACTTCCAAAGAGGATTGTGCACTTACAGAACGAAGGGATAACATTTCTCATGTTTAGTTGTACAGTTTGTAGAGGTCAGTTTGTGGTTTGTGGTTGGTTGTTTTTGTTGTTTGTTTTTTTTTTTTTCCAAACTGCAAAGACAGCATAACTAATATTCTTGTCATATGAGAGGTCTGCAAATGCAATCTTGTATTGAACAGCCTGTGTTAGGGTAGAGTTGGAAAGAATACAGCCTAATTTGCTTTGGTTCACCTGCCAAAAATGTTTCAATTGAAGGCTTTCTTCTCTAGAGGATAGGGGAAAGGTTAGTGATAAAGCCTGATTGTTTAGTAATTTTCTGCCTATTAATCCATAAAGTCAATTGCCTTTTTAAAGAAGACAGCAATAGTTTACTTCATTATTTTTACAGCAGTTTCTGTTTAAGTTAACATCACTTTGCCAGTCCACTCCAGGGAAGTGGGCCTGAAAGATAGATTTGCACGTCCCTTCTTTAAATGCCTGCCTTCCTACAATCTAGATGGTTAAGTTTCATGTTTACATCTCAAGTGTTACTATGGCTTTGGAGAAACTGGTACTGGACTTGCAGTTTCCCTTCATGTCTTGCTAGTTAGCATTGCTTAGGGCAGGCAGTGTGACTTCTTCCAAAAATGAATGGTGAGCTGCAGTTTGCAGTTGGACTTGTCAGGTAAAACATGTTTTATGTCCAGCTTCTTAGGCAATGACATGTTGGTTTATGTTCTCCCCCGCACCCTGTTGTGCGCTAAGTAATGTCGTACTATCACCTTCCATTCCTCCTAAGATTATTTTCTGGCTTCAGCAACACAAAGGCTTTTCGTGGTGACTTTTAAGAGTGTCTGATTGAAGTCCGTTAGCTCTGTGCCGTCTATTAAACTAAGTCTCAGTCATTGGCTAGCAATAACCAACATGTCAGAAATTATGACCCTGAACCTTCATTTATTAGTTAGGACTTCAGTGAGCGTGACATATGTGATAATGAGTACTGAAGGAAAATGTAATTAGTGTTTCTTGAGTTTTATTTATTAAAAGGACTAAACAGAACAACCTGGCTTCAACCTGCAGGCTTTCGTTTCTGTTTTCCTTAATACTGTTTGCTGTTTTCTTTTCATTATCTAAATCATAGCTGTTGAGTGGAAAAAAAAAAATCAATATAATTTACTTGTATTACGTCAGTTGCCTAAATCCCACAAGGTCTACAATAAATTTGTTTTCTTTTAAATTACAGGTAAAATGCCAATCAGTAGATTTGACTCAAGCTTTTTTTATTTTTTGTTTTTGTTCTTCATTTTACTATAAATTACACCTTGGATTAAATCTACTTTGAGGAACGTGGAAGATGTTAATTTCCCAAATAATGGGCTGTTCAACCATTCAGGCTTGGTAGTGGGCAATATTAAATTATTTTTTGTAATATTTCTAATGTGGGGAAAATATGCTATGTTCTGTAAGGCTACATTTTCAACTTTATCTTCAGTAACTTTTAATGCTGTTGGGCCATTTAGATTATCTCTTGATAGAACTGAGTAAAACTGTCCAGCAGGAAGACCTGGATTTTTAGCACCTGCTTCATCTTCTGTGTTTAGGCATAAAACAAACACTGATTTTTTTATAGCAGCATGTTGGAAGAATGGAGTTAGAGCAAATCATGCATTGTGGAGACACCCTGTATCTTTCCTCCATCGTATAGAAACAAACGAGTATGTTCTGGCTTACTTGGTCTCAATAGTGCCAAGCTGGGTTTAGAGGAAAAAGGAAGGGAGAGGGAAATCGGGATGGTATTCATGTTCAGTGCGTGAAATAAATATATGCTAATTGTTGAACTGGGATTTGGCAAAACCAGTTTGCTGATATGGAGGACATATGCGTGTGTAGGGGTGAACTTCTTAGCCTGGTTTCCAAAGGAAGAAAAAGCTTACATAACTTTGCTGCCTGTTTCTGTGCCTGTCACACATTTTAACTCATTGTCGAATGTGTCTCAAGCTGGCCAGATGGGTGGTGATCGCAGTGGTCCTAAAATAGTCTACCGCAGCCTTTAGCCGAGAGGACCTGTGCTCCCTGCCCCGGCACTTGTCTCTGACCCGCTTGGGTGGCGGCGGGGTGGTGGGCGCTTGCCCGTGTCCCCAGGCAGCTGCCATGTGGCTGGCCAGCCGGTGCCTGCACAGGGATGGATCAGCCACAGCTTGCCGTGCGCACTCTCTCTCCCCCAGCTATCAGGTCACATTAACCTTGGTAGGTGTCCCCTACCAGTTCTTAAGTGTTGGACTGGGGGGAGGTGGGCAGATGCACACACAGAAGGCTCTGTCTCTGTTTGTGGCTGTTTGCCTGGGCTTCATCAGCAGAGGAGTATGGATGGTCTCTGCTGGTGGGGGGGCTGTAGGCCAAACACCTCGCGTCACTGAGTTGAGACCCATCCTGTGAAGATGCCGTGACAAGCGTTAGTGGTTTTTGACTTCTCCCGCTGCAGGACAGAGCATCCTGTTTGCCAGCCAGATCGGTCACCCGGGGAGGTCTGCTGCTTGCCTGGATCCATGGCGTTGCTGAGAGGCTGCCTCGGCTAATCTGGCGCTCTGACTGCTTCCCTGGTAGCTCATCTAGACTGGCATCAGTGAAGTGGCCAGGAAAAGCCCTTGGCAGATTGAAGGTGACTGTGGGGCTCTGGGGGCAGAGGTGAGAAGGATGGGTGCCCGAGTGGCAGGCTCCTCAGTCCTCCTGCGTAAGGCTTGATTTTAATGAAAGCTTACTGAGAACTCAGGAAAAAAATTAATCTTGTGCAAGAAGGCTGGAGACTTTTAAAGAAGGCACGCTTGACTAGGCAAGCAACTGCTTTGGGACCTGAAACTGAGAAAGGCAGCATGCAAGAAGTGGAGCATACGAAAACAAGGACACACAGCGGAGGAGGAGTACAAAAGCATAGCTTGGTTGCATAGGAATTAAATCAAGAAGGGAGTAAAAAAACAAAAAGGCCAGTTACAGTGAAAACTAGCTGTAGTAACAAGAAGGGATTCTTACACTAGATCAATAGCAAAGGGAAGTTCAGGAAAGCTGTAAATTTGTCGGTGAATAGGAGAGACAAGCTAATATATGATGATACAGAACAATGGAGGCACCAAGTGCTTTATTTGCTTCAGGGAAAAGCCTCTGTATATGCCAGCATTATTTGAGAAAGAGAGGCACAGCCAACAGCTGGAGAGCAACAGGTTAGGGGCCACTTGGAGAAGCTGGATATATTCAGATTAGTGGGACTGGATGAGAGCTGCTGAGGGTGCTGAATGAGCCGGCAGATGTGAGACTGCTGCAGAAAAACTGTGGGGCTGGAGGATGTCCCCAGTGAATGAAAAAAGGATGCATTTTACCCGTCTTTAAGAAAGGCAAGAAGGAACATCTGGGCAACTACAGGCTGACCAGCTTCACCTCATGGCCTGGAGCAGTCACCAAGTACATTCTCATTTCCAAACACATGAAGAACAGGACGACAGAAACAGTCAGCATATACTTAGCAAGGGCAAATTGTGCTTGACTCACCTTATTGCTGCCTTGGATGACGTGACTTGCTGTAGGGGTGAGGGAGAGCAGTAGATGCCTTGAATTCAGCAGGGCTTTTGTCGCTGCCTCCCCTAGAGGTTTCATTTGGAAGCTGAAGTATGGGCTAGGCAAGTGGAATTTTAGATGGGTTGAAAATTAGCTGCTGAAAGATTAGTGGTGCTTTACATCCGGTTGATGGTCTCTAACAAGCAGGGTACTCTAGGGGATGATGCTGAGGCTGACACTGTTCGGGTTTTCATCAACAGCCTGAGTCATGAAGCAAGAGAATTTGCAGATACACTAAATTAACGTTGTTTGACATTCTGGATGGTAGAGCTTCAATCCAGAGAGAGCTCAAAAGCTCTGAGGACTCGGCCAGCAGAAACCACTTGAAGTTGTCTTAAGATAAATACAAAGTCCAGCACCTGGTGCGAATTAACCCCATGTGTTACGTTGAATTGAGCATGAGCCATAAATGTGCTCTTCTTGCAAATAAGGCAAATCGGGCACCAGGCTACACCAGCACTTCAAGGAAAGCTTTTATCCCCTCTACTTACTGTTTGTGAGGCTGTCTGGAATGCTCCATTCAGTATTGGAGGCCCCCCACTTCAAGAGGTAGGTAGAAGAGTTGGAGAGGGACCATTAGGAGGCCTAGCAAAATGGTGAGGGGCTTAAGGAATGTGGCTGCAAAGGACAGGTTGAGAGTTGGGCTTTCATAGTCTGGAAAAGAAGGATCTGAAGAACAATCCAACAGCAGCTTAAAACTTATTGAAGGGCGTTTACAAAGGTGTTAAAGCTGACCTCTGTTCAGCAGTGGCAGATGGCAAAAAGAGGGATGAATGGCACAAATTGTAGTTTGGGATTGAACAGTCGGGAGGAACTTTTATCTGCAGGGGCAGAGCAGCACTGGAAGAGGTTGCCCACAGAAGTGTTTTGATCTTGGTCCTCAGAGGATTTTCGGACTCATTTGGACAGAGCCGTGGCTGACTTGATTTGCTGTTAGCAGTAGTTCCCACTTGGGCAGCAGATTGGGTAGAAGTCCGTTCCAGCCAGCACTTCTTTGATTCTGCGAAGTCTCAGAGACACAGGGGATCGGGAGACAGTTTGGTTCAAGTATGGTGTAAAAAGCTGTAGGAAACCAGTCTTCGTTCAGCCGAATGCTTTCATGGACCACTTGGTCCATGGTGTCGTCATCCCAGATATCACAGGTGACTGGAAAAAGAGGTGCTTCACTGTGAATCTTTTAAAATGCTATAGAATTATAAACAAAAAGGTGGTTACTCTGTCAGTAGCAATATGCATCCGCTCTAGGAGCGTACTTTGGGCCTTAGGGAAGTAGGCTTTGCATGTGGATCTCTGTTCAGTGTTATCACTTAAGCTGAAATAAAGCAGCTCAGTATTTTTACACCTGAGCTATAATTTGAAAAGTTTACAACCACTTTTTTGCTGGAGGCACGGATACTTTTAGCATAGGTAGTTTGAAAAGCTACAAGCGTTGCCCATGTATTCTCAGCTCATCTCTTCTCTTCTGTCAGCGTAGATTAGATAAGGGTCTAAAGTCCTGAAAGTGTGGCCCATTTGATGAGTACTGCCTGGATTCAGGGAACCTGATGAAAACAGATGTAATTCCAAGCTTGACTGCTGCTTGCTGTGCTACTGCTTAGTCTCACGGTCTGGTTCAAAGAGAGCATTTTGGTTCCACTGAGTGATGGCCAATAGTGGTATTTTTCTATACTTTATCTTTGAGAGACTAAGGAGATAGTCTGAAAGTAAACATATCGCCATCTTTTTGTCCTCTTTCATGTTTTGCATCTGTCTTCACAGAGTGCTCTGTGTGTGCTCGCATGCTTGTAATCAAATTTTTAGTGCCCTGCTTATTTTTCTTTCTAACTGCTGCTCATATCTTCACAAAAAGCTGTATTTGTACACATGAAATGATTGGGTGTATGCCAGTACAATGTGAAAGCAATAAAAAGAGATTTTCACTGCTTCTTTAAAAGATTAAACAAACTGCAGAACTTCCAATCAGTTTATCAGATTTCTTGTTTAATCTCATCACTATGCATGGAGCCTCTTCGCTGCTGTAGCTTTCATTAGTGTTTATGCAAATTTTGTGTTAAATCCCATCAGTAATAATCTAGTTTTTATTAGTTAGGCAGTTGTGTTGCTTGGAATTATCTGAAGTTATGTTTGGCTGCTGAGGAGCAAAGAATATCTGAAATCCTCATCTTAGGGTAAGCCTAAACTGTAGTCGCACCTTTTCAAATACCATGGAACTAGGTAGCTTGGTTGACAGTAATAGTGCAGTTGGTTGCAAAACCATGTGCTGCTGCCATTTATGTGGTTATTGTTACAGATATGGAGGTACTGTAAGGGCTAAAGGAGCACACGAGCGACATAGCAAGACGCCTGATGTGCGGGGATATGGTGGACAAGTTGCATGAGCTTTGCATGGGCAGTTTATGCACCTGGCCTGGAAGGTGTGATGCATATGCACTGACCAGATGCTCTGTGTATCTCCATAATTAACTCGCTGGATTTGGGAAGGTTTTTTCCTCTTGGTCTTTGTTTCTAGAACGCTGAAGGGAAACGTGGAATATGGACATGGACCACTGGCTGGTGGTTTTGCTGTACCACCCATCATTGCACCACAAGACCACAGCTGTGCCTGCCCAGGAAGTGTTTATATTTTGGGTGTATGTGTTTGTATCTTGGGTGTATCTGCATGAAGCATAATTATACTTTTGAATGCAGGATTGAGATTCCTAAAATAGACTCAGGATCTGACCTGAAAGTTATCTGGAAAGTATGAAAGTATGTGCTCAGATGTATTATTGATGCATGGTGACGGAAGCCCAAAACAGCTGCAAAGCTGTTTTAAATTGTCTCTGTTTATTTTCTGAGCTGTATGCCTAATGAGAGAATTTCTAAAGCTGATACGGCAGGTCAGATGGCATGTTGCTAATATTCTTCATCACTCTGCTCCTGTGGCCAAGGCGGCTGACAGCTAATACCTATGTCAGTGGCGATTTATGTAATTTTGGTATAATTTCTGTACAAAACAACTTGTTTTGTGGAGCTAAAAATTGTCAGATAACAGTGGTTCTGATTTGGGGTGGTTGCTTTTTAGTTGCTACTTACTTGTGGAAGGAAAGCATGGTCTAGTTTGAAAATTAGGGTCATCAGTCTGCTTTTGTAGAAGCCACTTCTGAAAAGCTGATTTTTTTTTCCAGTTGCTTGTATTTCGAATGTAAACGAAAATTAAAACATTATCTTTTATTTTCTAGTACCAAACCGGAGTTCTTTAGCTAATCAATTATACAGTCATTAAAGATTGGAAAGGACCTTTCAGATCATCTTGTCTTTTGCACACTGTTAAATAAACTGTTAGTAAAATTGGTTCACACACAGCAATGGTTGATACACCAACTCACAAGGAAGTAGCAAGGAGTGGTATGTTTGATGAGTATCTGGATTTAGGAAAGAAAAGATCTACTTTGATTTTAAGCCTAGGTTTTTAATGTAGAAACGGTTCTGAAGGCTATGTCAGTTTTCTGCTTTTCGTCTTCGATGCAACCATCCTAATTTCACTTTGCATATGAATTATGCAGCTTTCATCAGCTCTGTTAATAATGTTGTGGGTCATAAATAAGACTCAGTACATGTTATAAATGTCTTAGAGTCACTAAAGGTCCTAAATCTCATTGGCTTTGGGAAGAAATTTAGTATGTGATCTTCTGATACATTAGGTGGCTTATGGTTCAGTCTGTTTGGTGTATGATGATTTTACTGGCATAGCATAAAATTGATTGTGTTATTTCTGTGAACCTATGTTCAGTACTTTAGCTTCAGATGTACGTGGCTGCTCTTAGTATTCACAAAGAAAAATCATGTGATTAATCTCAGTTTGAGGTTAATGATTTGAAACCTCCAAATTTGCAGGTAAGTGATCTGGAACAGTGTAGTCTGTCTCGGTTTCATGTACTGGGTTGTATTTTGTATTTTTGAAGTGATGCGCCTGTTTCAGCACTTTTCTTGGGTAGTTATTTGATGTTACCATCTTCTAAACATATAATAAAACTACATAGTATTAATAATTAGATGTTCATTTGCTAGGATCTTATGCATAATGCTAGATTTTGCAGTTCTTGTGGTTTATGATCCTCAGGTTATGTTGTACATCTCAAAAGTTTTAGAGGATTGGCTGGACTGTACAGCCAGAGTGCACAGAGTATCATTTTGTTTTCACTTGGGCTGGTCATCTGCCTGGCATCGTCTCTTAATTGCCTCCCAAGTAAAATTAACAGTAGTGAAGTCAGTAGTAGCGACTGACTTTAAACCTTTTCTGAGTCCTAGAAGGACTTCTTTTATTTTGATAAATAAGTTTATAATTTTTAAAATGAATAACACATCAATTGGAACTGTGAGACCTGTAGGACATGGTCATGGTGTACAATAAAATTTGGGAAGTTTATACTTTTCTATACCAAACACTGGAGTAGAACTGCCTGTTCCCTACAAAAGGAATGATGAATTCCTGCAAATACAGAATTACCTTATGGTTTTTCTCGATTCATGTTCTTTCTCATGTGCGTTCCCACATTTGAAACTCTAGAGTTTGCACTCTGGCTCATTTTACTGGGCAGAGGATGATCTTTATGCTGGGGTAGTCACTGGGTGCCTTGTGGCTTTATTTTCCCCATTTCTGCTGAATGAAGAGCGGGACCTTTAAGAAGCAACGTTCTTTGAAAACAACTCGGACGTCTGGAGGAAAAGAACACAGAACTGGAAACAGCAATTTTTAAGCACACAAGAGGCAGTGGGTTGCTGCGTGATGACTTCGACAAGCCAGCAATACAAAAACATATATTCGTATTCTCCTGTCTCCTCCTTGGGTTTATGCATGCATAAATTCATATGCTGATACAGCTTCTAAGTCTGTAGTAATACTAAAATATATTTTAAACAGTGTTTAGAAAATAAATATTTCTTCCACTGCAATGAGGTACACAGAGGATCTTACTTCTTTTCTCTTGTCTAGTCTGGTTTAGATGTTTTACCTTTCCTTCCTTCATTAATCCATGTGAGTATGGAAAAAACCTAATTGTTTCAGTGAGCCAATTCTGACTAAATCCTTTGAAGCAGAACAGCATGTGAAACTGCTTGTGCCCATCCATTACCCAGCCGTGCAAGAGAAGGGGGGGGAAAAAAAGCACCTATATATCATGGATTATATTTTGCTTCAGGCATTCTCTGACCTACTGTATTATGATTTGGCAGCTACATAAAACAATTAAAAACTATTTGGTTTCTCACCAAATACATTATATAAAAATAGAAAATACCAGTAATTCAAGCCGTGGAATAGCTTTAGATGGATGATTATTCTGAAGATTTTAATAGTCCAATAAGAACCTAATCTAATTGCATGTTGAAATGAAGTTAAATATTTTCCAAATAGATTAGAGAAAGGGAATTGCATTTTGGCAGTGTGGTACAACACTCTTCTTTCTCATTGAGCACACACATTTAAAACCTGTATAATTTTGACTAAATGAACGCCTCCCAAAGGAAATAAATATAACCAAATGATTATGATATCCACATCACCCGCTTAGCAGAGGATCACCGACCGTAATGCGCTGTCTCTTCAGTTGTACCCGTAAGAGCCAGCTGCCTCTGTTTCCCTGTTATGTTCTGTGCAGGACATCTGGTGGGGTAAAGGCAAGTCCTGATCGAAGTTTAAAGAGGGCCGAACCCTAACAAGGGCTCAGGTGTGCATCTGGGACAGCGGCATGAAGGCTGACTGGTCTCTGCGCAGCCAGCAGTGCAAGGCTGGAGTCAGTAGGGACAAAGATCCCTCATTGACGGAGCCTCCCCAGCGTTTCGGCGCCTGTGGAGAAGACCCTGGAGGGCAGAGGGCTGCAAGGGCTGTCAGGGATTAATCCTGCCCTCCCTTCAGGTGCTAAATGAAAAGGACTGGAAGCAGCAGTTCAGGTCAGAGCTTTTTGATAACAAGGCAAGTCTTGGATAGAGCGCTTGACTTTCAGATGGATATGACCTTCTTGATCTTGTCGCTTCTTCAGCTATTGCAGGTTGGTACATAAAGCCCACACTTCTGACCTATGGAAAATGAGCACGCCTCACCTGGGCGAGGTGTGAACAGGGATATGAAATATTCATACTGTGAATATTAAGCACAGGGCTAGGATGTGGCTGCAGGGGAGAGACTACAGCAAGGGGAACTGCAACCCTTCCCCTTTGCAGCTCTAAAACATCTCCTGCTTTTGAACAACTCTCTCCTGATCCTTTGCTTCTGATTTTATTTTATGTTACTTGTCCTGGTTTCAGCTGGAATAAAGTTAGTTTTCCTCCCAGCAGCTGCTGTGTTTTGGATTTAGCAAGAGAAGAAAGTTGATAACACTGATGTTTGCAGTTGTTGCTACGAAATCAAGAACTTTTTCCAGTTTCTCACACTCAGCTAATGAGCAGGTGGGCAGGAGCTGGGAGGGAGCATGGCCAGGCAGATAGCCCAAGCTGGCCAGTGGAAATATTCCATACCACAGACATCAGGCTGAGTTTATGAATGGGGCTTGACTGGGGGGCAGTAATCTGCTCTTCTCATTTCCTTAAGTTCGAATCCTCGCTTTTCTGGGAGTTTGAACTTTTCTGGGAGTTTGGTCTTTTTGGGGAGTTTTGCAAAATTTGCAAGTTCGGGGTTCCCCGATCGCTGCTTGGGGACTGACTGCGAATTGGTGGTGAGAAAATTGTACTGTATACAGATTGGCTTGCATATTCTTCATAATAATAATAATAATTATTATTTGTTGTAGTAATAGTATTTTTTCTTTGTTGTCTTATTATACTGTCTATCTCAATCCACATGTTTCCCCTTTTGTCCATTTCTCCTCCTCATCCTGCTGGGGGGAAGGGGAGGGGTGAGCGAGCGGCTGTCTGGTGCTTAGCTGCTGGCTGCCAGGTTAAACTACAACATTATCACGCTTTGGATAAGCGTGCTGTAGTTTACAATGGGCGTAGAAAGGTGTGTTTTGGTTTGTGCCTGAAATGGCCTAAGGGTGGGCTTTGACAAGATGCTGAGAAGAGGTAATCCAGGTACAGCCTCCTCCACAACCAGTGGAGCTGGTTTTTGCTTTCATGCTCGGCACTGGCTGAGCACCCAGAGTGCCGTGAACACCATAGGACTTTTGATTAGAGAATTTGTGAACCTCTCTGATACCAATGGTCTGAAGGTGTCATTAGAAGAACTGCTGAAATGTAGTGTTTCAGGCAAAGGAGATGTGAGGGCAGGAAGGGAGATGGGACAGTTCTCTTCAGACGCCCAGATTTTTGCCTTGAAAACTTGGTAATTTATAAGATCTATAACCCTGAGGGGATGGTTAAATGTACTGTATTGCCACACTTTTTAAATATTAAAATAAAAAATACTCTTTTCTCTATGCTTTACATTAAGTGTTACTTTAAAGAGGAGAAGTAGAATGAGAAGAAAAAAGAAGTCTTAAAAATTTTTTATCTTTTTTTTTTCCACTTGTTCACTTTTACCTGGGATGGTTTCTTTGACCAGTCTGGTATTGTCTATTCCCACATAGATTATTTCCAGTTTAAGCAAAAAACAACAAAAAGAAAAGCGAAAGTTTGAAAACAAAACTTGTAACAACTTAAGATGTATTTGTGAGGAATAGGGAACCTGGGAAGAAGGATTCCTAGGAAAAGAAGCATATTAATTGTACTAGTGTAATTATACTAATAATAGCAGAAGTAAATGCCATTAGTTACTCTAAAGTTACGTATGCTCTTATTTTTATATATGCAGGTTGTCTTAAATTAAGACTTTTTTTCTTGCAAGATCATTAATAGCTTACGATAGTCCTTCCATTTACTACAGCCTACAGATTTCAGAAGGGATTCTTTACTGCTTAACTTGTCTTTATGTCCTTACCATGACCTCACTGGCTAAAAAAAACCCACCAACCAATGTTCCTCGTGTTTAGTGGTTAATGGAAACAGCCTATTCAAGCTGCTTTTGGTTACTTCAAGGTTAAGAAAAAGTTTGGCTTATTTTCACAGGAGCCCCATCTTCCCTCTGCCTACCTCTGCCAAAAAAACAAACATGCAAAAATCAAAATTACTCTAAGTTCAGTATTAGAAAACAGGTCAAAGTGGTGAAATTGTTTCTGTATTTCAAACTGAGTCTTTTTTGATATTTTAAAAATATTGCTTGGAGAAACAGTTTTTCTTTTTAATTTCTTTTTGTTGTTGTTTGTTTGTTTATCTTAACTCTATCCTGGAAAATACAATGGGCTAGATAACGTAATTAGCTTCCTGGAAGTTCCTTTTCATTTTTAATTTTCCCATTTTACCAGTATTCTAAACGTTTGTCTGTTAAAATGTCTGTTGCCCAAACACTGCAGGAAAAAGAAAATCATGAGGGAGAAGAAAGAGGAAACCTTTCATTGCTTTATGTGACCAAAGGAAAATATAAACTTTCTACTTTTCATTGGTTCACTAGAATCTTTTCTGAATGTTGCTTGCATAGGATTACATTTTTTTTAAAGTTAAAGAAATTTAAGATTAGGGAATGAGAAGGAAGATTCAAATAGGATCTTTCAGCCTGCAATTTTGTGACTTCATCTGAATTTTGAATTATGTATTTGTAACTTTTATATTAGTAAGGGTTTTTAATGATTGTTTAGTGAGGTCCTTTCTAAAATCAGTAAAATAGATGCACTTTTCTGAGTTAGTAATATTTTAACTTTCTGTATGCAAGTTGTGTGGGTAGAGTGGTGCTGGTGACACCACATTCATGAAGGTACGTTGTACTATTGATCTACGAAAATTAAGAAGCCCGTTACCTTCAGTGTGCTTGACTGATGTGTCTATGGAAACGCTTCTATTCAGCATATACCAAAGGTATTTCAACAGGTTTATTAATACAGCAAAATAATTTTATTAATACTAGTTTAAAAAGCATATTTTCATACTGGCTGTCAATGACTGTCATTAATGTTAGCATCTAAATACTCAGGTGTCTGTATTACTTATTAGTCTGTTCTCATGTTTGTGTTTACCTCTGTAGAAGAATTAGTAATTAAAGCTAATACCTTTTATTAAGTAATAAGGGGTCAGAGTTTGTCAGTGTAAAATAAAGTTGCATGGAGTAGAGGAATTATAAAAAACATATTGATTGGCCTCTAGGGTTTTATTTTACCATATTCATGTTCTGCAAATGTTGTGATTTCAGATTTTTAAAAGTTAGAAGATGCCACAGTTAAACTACTTACACCTAAACTGTGCATCCTCAAAACTGCTTTTGTTCTTTTCCCATACCTTCACAAAGAATGAACTTAATTTGCCTGAATTTTAAATAGTTTGGTTAAAAGTTCAGTTCGGGCTAGGTCTTTACTTATTTAATGGAGCGTTTCATCTCCAACATGACTCTTGTCTTAGAAATTTGCTACCTCCCCACTGCTGCAGGTAGCATGGTTACCGAGCTTGAAAGGGCAGTTCTCCACCTCCTGCTTAACGCATGTGCTGGTAGGAAACCTTGTAGGTATGCTGCTCAATGTAATAGTTTCTGCTTCAGCCATCAGTCGCTAGCCCCTTGGTGAGTGTGTTTTAGTTCAGAATTCAGTAGTATGCGTTTCTGTCCAGTTTTAGTCACACTGTCAATGATGAGCAGGGCATATATTCTGCCGTAGGAGAGCTGGCTGAGGATATTTGTTTTCTTTGGTTGAAGGGAGGACTTTGCATACGGCCACAGCATGAAAAACCACAGCTGGCAAGTGACGAAAGGGTGCCTCTGCTCTCCGAAGTTAGCTCCAGCTTCTTCGAAGAGGGAGGGGGAGGGGGGGAAATGGCTGCAAGATTATGGTTGATATTCTCTCTCTGTCTCTTCTGACAGATGTTGTTCCTGCTGTCGCCCGTGGCCAAGTATTTAGCAGTATTTCTGATTGCAGGCTCAAGAAACATCTTGCAAAACGTCCACTGAGATATTTTAGAATTCTCTGGTGCTGGGGAGTACAGCAACAGAATTTCACAGATACAGACAGAAGATTCGGTTAATTCTAAGCTGAATCCATCATGAAAGCAAAAGTAAAAAAAGCAAATACATTCATGCGGAAGTGGAGATAGTGTGGGATGAGCAAGCTTTTATTTTTGATGCAATTTATCCTCTGTTCTTGCATTTCATAGGAAAAGGTTCCCCAGCCCCTAACTGAGGACCAAGTAGGACTTCAGATATTCTGGGAAGTTATTCATGAACTTAAATACCAATTCAGTTATGCTGTGTACAGACTCTGTATTGTATACCCATAGTAGTGCATACATGGGCTGTAGATGCCTACATCTTATTAAAGAATGGTAAATGTATCAATCATAAATACTGACATTTTTACTCGTGAACAGAAGTGGTGAAACAATCCATTATTAACTAAGCTACAGAGTAAAACCATATTTTGCTATCAACAGATTGCACTATTAATTAAGAGTATTTTGTGTGCAATTTGTACTTTTTCATGTCATTCTTCCAAACTGACTAATGGAAGAAGAAATGCCTGACCCTGCACGATATGCAAAGTATCTCATGAACTCTGGCACTTACTGCTTAAAAGGACTGCCATATGCTATACTAAGGAAATGTTAATGCACTTAGACATGCTTGATTACTCAGCATACAAGTGAGTATAAAACAAAAAGAAAAGTGCTTGTATTTGTGAATATTTAAAAAGTTTTCTACCTTAAAAAGTTGCCTGTTAAAAGTTTTTGATATTACAAACTGATGTTGAACAATCAGAGCCAAGAAAGCCCCAAATAGAAACCCAACAGAATACAAGACCCCCTATATAGAAAATATAGATGGTTCTTTTCTAAAAAGTTCAGGTTTTTTATATGTTTAGGTTAATGAACAAATACAAGAAAAATTGCTAAAGAATCCCAAAATGACACGTAGGCTCAATTGCTGTTGAGTAATGATAATTCTAAACCTACGTGTCATTCATCTTGCCTTCTGACACTTGAGATGCCTTTCCTTTTGGGGCATGAAAATTGAATGATTTCTTTTAACTTCCTTGTAAGAAATTGGAGAGGAGCCGCGGTAGTGTTGAGGGCTGGCACGCTTGAGAGGGCTGCGGAGCAGTTGTGGAGCAGCAATCAGTCTTGCATATTGCTGTATCTAAGTGGGTAATGGTGATTAATGTTCAGCGGGACGCTGTGTGTTATGGAAATGATGCCTCTTCCCTTCAATATGCATGCAGCTAGAGTCCCGCAAAAGCTGTAAGAAAATTGGGACGATGTGCTTTGGCACGGCCTTGTTAGCACCAGGATTTCTTACGTGCAGATTGTGTGTGCTGCTTACGTGTGTTTTTTTTTTTTATTTTTGGTTGTTTGGACCCTTGATGTGCTCTTCTTTTTGCTGGAAAGTGACTGAGACTGTGAAAAGTTTGGGTTTAGGTTGGTTTTTTTTGGGCTATGGAGTGGAGAGAACTGGAAGACTGCTGCTGGTGTATGGGTTAATTCCCAAGCAAAATGTAACTTGGTCTGTCTAACATGCGTTTATGCATACGTGTAGCTGGAGGGGTCAATTAAAACGGAATGTGGTTGCAAAATCAAGTTGTTAGCAGAAATCTTGTTAGTGAAATATGGTCACCTTTTCAGGTCATCTACCTTTTCAGAAATGATAAAATTTTAAATGAAAATTATTTTTCTCTTGCTGTCTCGACATTGTGGAAGAAAAAAAAGCCCAGCAGCTGCATGGCAAGGCCATCCTGTTGATCTGCAATAGCTTAGGTAGTAATGACAGTGTGATGGGACCTGCCGCTTCCAATAAATATTCAAAGCTGAAGGAGAACAAATCAGCCTGAGGAAGAGATAATCAGGCATTTGACTGTTCCAGAAAATTGTTCTATATTGTCAGTAAAATAAGTAACATGGTATTGCACTGCGTGGACTGCAGATTAGTTGTTTTAAAATCACTTAAGTAATACAATAGTCAAATAGTCAACTTTTTTTTGTTCCAAAGTTGTCTGAGGAGCTTTTGAGACTGTTTAGGCTGTTCTGGTAAAATTAGATATTTAACATTGAGAATATGAAAAAACTTAAAAATGAACCAATTACCTTTCTGCACCATCAAAAAAAAATGCATATTGATAAGTGACCACATTTATTGTAGTCTTTCTGTAGAACCTTTACTTAGAACTACCAGTGTTTGAGATCATCACCTTGACAGTTGCATGGCACACAATGGACTGAAAACTGGCTGTCTAATATTTTCAAAATGCAGCCACCAGTGGGGGTCTATCCCATGAAGAATGACGTAGGTAGCCTTGGCTAAGGGCAGCTTGTTAGCACTTGTGTTGCAGGACATGAAAAGTCCCCGATGTGACTTGACTAGCTGTCGTTGTGCCATGTGTTCTAACGGAGTGGCCTTGCTGTCTCATCACTCTGATCGCAATCAGATGTGTGCTTCTGCACAGCAAACACAGTTACCCACGTTTTGGAATAAAACATGTTGAGCACTCTTATTTCATCAGCTACACTAAGCCCAAAGGGACCTTTAGACCTTGTATTTTGACCTCCTGCTTGTTGCAGACCGTTCCCTGGCTGCGTCCCCTGACATGTATGACTGAGGCCTATCTTGTTTCAGAAGCTTATTTGTCCTCCGCATCCTTGGGAGGTGCCACAGTTCTTCCCCTGCTTTTACTCTTGTTTTATAGATGAATGCTAATATCTTCTTTCCTTCCTTTATGTGAATTTGTCTGACTTCAGCGTGAACTTTTGGCTGTTGTTGTTGTCTTGCACAGAGAGGCTGAAGAACCCTTTCCAGACCTGCTGTTACCTCTGCACAAGTCACATAGGTCTGCCTTTTGTTGGTGAATCCAGTCGGGGTGTCCAAGTCTCACAAACCAGCTCTGTCTCTCTTTTCTCTGGTCACAGTCTGTAGCGCTCTGCTGCATCCATTGGAATATGGAGACACAAGCTAAGCCCCTTGTTTCGGCATCGATCTCCGTGATTCCCTCTGCAGCCGCGGATTGCTCTTCCCTGTCTATGCACCTTGCGGTTGGTGCTCACGGGCTTGTTCTGTGGGGAGGCTCCGGCTGGGCTCCTCTGCTCCTGCTGCTGCCCAGAGAATACTTTTTTCTGGAACTGTCCTGTATATTGGACTTAATTCCCCATCCCCAGATGCATTAGCTTTTGTGAATAACTTGAGATTTCAGTCAACTGTTTAGAAAGATTTGAATGGCCAAAATTACTAAGCAGTCCGGATTTCTTGGTATGACTGCCTTGTCCTTCTCATTTTCGCTCCTCCATCCATCGCTTTCTCATCCAAAAATTTTCATCAGACCTTTATACCCGTAGAACTGCGAGACACCTGTGCCTGAAACACATTAAGATATAAAATAGGAGTTGAAACTGTGCTTTTAGTGTTTGTCAGAGCTGAAGGAGTGAGATGGTAGTTCAGTGATTAATTCGGCTGTATTTGTCATAGTGAATTCCTAGATGAAACCAACCTGGAGGTCACTACGTTTTGGTAAAGAAGCGGTTATTTTTCTGATAAAAGATAATTCTCTTCTTGTATACACACACCTACGTGTGCACAATTAAAGTTTTGGAGAGATTTCTATGCTCTAAGATTTTTTTAGCCAAAATTTTCAAAGTTTTGAAGTTTTAATTTTTTTGTAAAAAAAACCCTCACGCTATGAAATAAATGAGGATTTTCCAAAGTGACTCAATATTTTGTCTGGAAGACTTATGAAAATGGAAACTGTTTCCAGGTTTATGTAATGGGAACAATATAATTAAAAGTAAATGAGCCTATTTTTTTTTTATTTGTTCAACATGGTATTTTTTAGTTTTCTGTATTTCTTTTAAATACTTCAGTGTTTCTCTCTGTAGAAAATGTCAACAACACATTAATTGTTCTACTGAGTGAGTAGGGTAGGTTTTTTATATACGAGCATCGCCAAACTGCTACTACATATTTACAGAAAATCAGTGAGAAAAAATTACCTAGAACGTTGTCACTTCCCAAAGGTAGTCAAATTTAATTTTCACCAATCAAAATGCCAGCTTGATGAATGTATGTAAGACTAAGTATATCAAACCACAGAGTTAATTGTACTAGTACAAATCACAGAGTAACAATTACGTTAATTATATAATATGTCTAATAAAAGAAGTTTGACAGACCTTTTCTGTTTTTTGTTTTTTGTTTTTTTTATAGTAATCTGTATGATTTGGCTTTATTTGAAAAGGTGATGGCTTCCGATAGCTTCCGGCTTTTAAAATTGTACTTACCTGTTCAGTGTTCTCCAGAGCACACTTGAGGGGCTCAGCTCAAGCATTTGTCTGTTCTGTGTCAGCATCTCCTATTCAGTAGGTGAAAATCGTAATGCCCTTCTAGATATTTCTGTGTAGAACACACTCATACTGTGACTGTTACTGCTTTGTCCTTTCCTAGCTTAAAATACTTGTTAATAAGGTTTTATTTTAGGGGTTTTTCCCCCTCGCCCCTCCAGAGCTTGTGGATTACGTAGAAAATACACATTTTGTCACTTAAAGCCTTTCAGTTCACTGTGCCATGCTTTTCCTCCTCACATGCATCTCTCCACATCTGAAGACTGAGAAGTTTTCTCCTAGGAGGTGGGTGCCCTGGGCTTGGAACCCAAAACCAGCAGAGAGGCTGGAGCTCACTGCAGTTCATATACTGTCCATGTTGCCTTGTCCAAGCAACAGTGGTTCGGCCAGCACAGCTTCTGAATTTCTCTCATCTCCCTTACGACCAGAGCCATCCTGGTGGGATGGGATGTGGGCCTCTCTCCTCCCAAAGCAGGCTGCTCAGGGCTTGGACCAGTCAGAGCTTGAAACCTTCCAAGGATGGAGATGGCACAGACTCTTGGGACAGCCTGCTCTGATGCCTCACTGGCATCACCGGGAAACGGTTTCTTTGCTGTGTTGGGGTCCAGAACTGGATGCAGCATCTAGATACGGTCTGACGTGTGCTATGCAGAGACAGACAATCCCTTCCCTTGATCTCTGGGCTGTGCCTCGATTCATACCTCCTGGAGCTGCAGGATGCCTTCCCTACCAAGGCAGGGTGCACACTATTGCCCCCTCCAGGTCATTGATAAAGGTGTGAAAGTGGACAGGTCTCGGGACAGACTTGCAGTTCTTCACTGGGTGGTGGGCTCTGGGTAGGATCCAACCCACTCTGAGCCTGAGCACCCAACCAGCTTCTTACCCATCTGGTTTGGTTGTGTGCCAGTCTCCTCTCTGTGCCATCTCTCTGGACATTGTGTATATTGTTAATAGTAATTATAGTTGTGCTGCTCTTTTTTCCCCCTTTTTTCCCAGTAGAGACCCTGTAGATGCCAGGTGGACAGAATGGGAGTGACATAGTAACCCAACAAGATTTACTCATGAGGGTTTTCTTTCCTGTGGCTCTCATGCTTGCCTTTCTCAAAACATGAAGCATTAGTTGTTGCAGAGTGAGTAGGATAATAAAATTCTTTCTGGAAGGACAGATCACTGTGATCACTGAGGTATCTTAAGCTACTCAGGCTGTAAATGGAGTTTAACAAGTTTAAAAAGTTTGGCCGCCTTTATCTCCACAGTGTATCCTTTTAAGTAGATACCAGACAGGCTTTACTGAGTTGGTACTTGGCTTTCATTTTTTTTTTTGTTATCTGCTGTTGGACTCCTGTGTTTTGTGCTGAGGAGCTGGGGTAAGCTCTGAAAGGCTCCAAGATGATTGAACTTACACATGAACTTGAGAGAAATGCTGTAATTTCTGTTTTTTGACAGTACAGACTGTAGCAAGAGTTGTGTGCTACTTTTGTGTGACTGCTTTTGAAAAGGTGAGGAAAGGATGAATTTGGTCCTATTTTTCTCTTTAATACCTGTTATGGTTATAGCATTGGTATTATAAAAGAAAAATGGTCATGCTGTCTTTTCATGATTTCGGTTTCTCATTTCTTGAGGAAATGACTGAATATAAAAACACTCTGCTTCCATTACAAGGAGTAATAGCAATAATTCGCTCAACTGTAGAAGCCAGAAAATTTTTATTATGAAAACAAAGAGAAAGAAAAACCTAATTTTTGTACAGTGGTAAATGTTGAATAAGGGTTAGATTTATAGATGGTTAAATAATTCTGTAAACACGTTAGCTCTGAGGATAGATGTGGGGAACTGGACTTGCTCAGTTCAGGAGGAGCCGAGACTCCAGAAGGACCTACCAGCAGCCTGCCAGTACTAAAGTAAATTATGAAGAAGGCAGAACTGAGCCTGTTACTGATGTATGTAGCTGGAGAATGAGAGACTGTAGCCATAAATTGAAGAAGGGGAGGTTCAGACTGGATATAAGGAAAAAAAGTTTATTGTGAGGATAGTTAAGCAGTGGAGCACATTGTCCAGAGGCTGTGCAGTTTCCATTCTTTGATGTGTTCAAGACTAAACTGGATAAAGCCCTGAGGAGAAACCTGGTCTGACCTTACCTTGACCAGCAGGTTGAACTAGAGACCTCTGTACATCCCTTACAACCGGAATTGCTCTCTGATTGGGTTGAGAGTGTTCTTTATGCGAGAGTCATAGGGGTCTGACTGTACACCACATGGGCGTTTGGCCTGAAGGAGATCTGCAGTCTGTGCCCTTTGAAAAGGCTGGTTCCTCCACAGCCTTTTGTCATCTTTTCCTCCATGTTTGATGCCATTTTTCACCCAGCTGGTTATAGTTGGGTTCTGATTTTTAATGCATTAAAAAGTGAAAATGAACCTCAGGTTCAGAATTTGATTCTGCTTCTCCGAAGAGTCGGGGTCGTTCAGCTCAAGCCTATGTGGTGCCAGAGATTAAAACTGGGGTTGCTGGTTTTATCCTGATTTTTCCAAGCTAGACCTATGTGATTACTGAGCAATGGAGAGAAGCAGTGTCTGGGTGGCCAGAGGATGACAGAAGTGTCACGCTGGGCCTCTACTGAAAACGTAGCAAGAAAAGCTCAGGGTTTGGGGGTTTTGGTGTGGCTGAGAAGCTCAGGTAGGAGGGCACTTAGGACAGTCTGAGCAGGAGAGGGAGAGGTGGGGGATGATTTGGGGGTTGGAAGCTGCAGTGGGAAGGGCTTGGGGGCTGGGGGAGTTGGTAGGAGTTGTGGGTGGGAGAGGACACCTCTCTGCACCTGGAGGAGCAGCTCTGGGGCAGGATGCAGTGAGGAAAGGGGAGTCAGAGGCGCTGCAGGAGGGGAAGGCTCTGAACCACAGTGGCTTGGGCCACTGGGCGTGTGTTCCCACAGCATCTCTGTCTGGCGTGGATGAAGTGTGTATGCAGGAAACGCTGCTCCTCCCTCCCCGTTTTTTGCCCCTTTTTAAAAAAAAATTGTTTTTGCTGTAGAAGATACAGCATCTCTAGATAGCAGAGTGTGAGCCTCAAAGATAGGAAGTCCTGCAACATTCAGTAGCTTAACACCAGCAAGTTCAAACAAGCTTTACAGCTAAGTCCATTAGGAATTAATTGACTGAATATGTTTGTGGAAGTGAATTATGCTGAGACCTGTGGCTGCTCAATGCTGATACTGATTTACTTTCATAGACTTTAACTTGTTGTGTAATGGTTAGCCTCAGCATATGATGTATAGCAAAACCATTAGTCATTATTATTATAAGGCATAATTTCATGTTGAATACTGTGGCAGTTCATTTGATTCTCGGCTGGTATCAATTGCTGTAAATTCCAAATTCATTTTGTGTGCTTTTTTTTATCGGTTTTACACCGAGTGCATCTCTCTCTTCATACTTAGTGTGTCACGGGCTTCTTTTTTGCTCCTTTCTCAAGCTTCCTTTGCTGTTAATTTTAAGTACAGCTTTGTGCTCACTTGCTTCTGCCAGTCTTTCTGCTGAATTCTTCCCTTTTTATTATTCTTCTCAGTGTCTAGAGATATGGCGGTAGCAAGGAATTTGGGTAAGTTTGTCATCATCCAGAACAAAGAATTTGTTGACAAGAGAAAACAAAACCCAGATGCCCTCATTGTCTGCGAAACTTGTAATTCTCAGGACTTTTATTGTAAAGTTATCATGGATCTGTTGTTATTATTACTGTTATTAATAATACATTCTTCTACTGAGTTTCTGCCAGAAGACAGGCTTCCTCAGCTCTTTTTGTATCAACTTCTCGTGCTGCTGTCTGTGTTGCAAGAGCCACTTTCTTTTTTTTGCAGCTAATGATATCTGGTTTTGTTCATGTTCTTAAAGGAAATATTCTTTTGCATCAGTGGTACCTGTTAATTTGATTCCAAAATGACATAGCTCTTAAAAATAAAGCCCAACTTACGTAGTGCACATGCTTAGTCAATTATGGTACTTAGTAATCCTGTAATGTGACATTTTAAAAACTTGACTCCTTGAAACCCTTCTGTCTCATCTTGCAGAGCTGGAGGTTTATAGATTGAAGGTGTTAGGGGTGGTGGGAAAAGTATGTTTTTGGGGAATTGCATGGTTGGCACCCAGAGTTAACTCTGCTTTGGTGAGGACAGTTTGCTGAAAGCCTAGGTCCGAATTATGGTTTCCCTGTTTCTGTTGCAGTCAGTCTGTGTCCTTACTCTGACTTTTTTGCAGGCAATGTCTTTGCCCCACTGGCTATTGAATACCCCTCCTAACCTTGAGCAGTGTCAGGATCTGACTGGTGAGGAGATCAGAATTTTCTACGGCAAGGAAGGCAGGGCAGCCTGGTCAGGTTGCGTGGGTGCAGGTGATCAGCAGCACTTGGTTTTGGCAGGCGGCCACATGTGGGCAGGTAACAGTGGAATACAGAGGCCTGCATGTGCACGTGCTCCCACAAAACCGGACTGCTTTAAACTGAGATTAGACCTGAGAAATTTCAGCTTTCCCATAACATGAAGCATTTCAAAACAGGGAGTCGAGTCTTTGCAATCTGCTTAAGAATATCATATTGCCGTCTTTGTGCTAGAGTTTTGATTTTGCTAGTATGTAAAGTTTTGTTTGGCTTCTGGGCGGACGCATTTCCTTTGAACTATGTAAAAGCTTACACCATGTTTTCTGGTTAAAAGACTGCCAGAGCCTGTTCAGATTTTTTTTTTTTTTCTTTTCTTTTTGTAGCTGTGTGAATTGCTCTGAGGAAAATATAAGTGAGTTTGAATAAATCAGAACGATCATTCTTGCTTAAGGAAATATAGAAACATAGCCCAAATTGTAAAGCATTTGCAGGTCATAGAGGAGCTCGTTCCTGATCATCAAGTATTCTTGCACAACATAGGGAGTAATGAGCCATTTGCATCTAAGTAATATGAAAATTCATTTTTAAAACATTGCGAGACTTAAATTTACTGTTTCAACTGATTATTGATATATTCCAGCTTTACATCTTAGATCTGAATTTTTTCTGGAAATATATTAAATCCTTCTCTAGAAACTCTTGCTTTGTGGCAGAGGGGTTTATGTTGTCTTGCTAGCGGCTTGATGATGGTGTGTCTTCCGCCATCGTCTTCTCACCTGTCTGCCCTCTCCTTTCCAAAGGCAACCTGTCAGCCTGCTTTGATTATTAATTTTCATCTTTGCCATTATTCTTGATGAGAAGAAAAATTACTGATTCTAAGAAGGAACAACTTTGAGACCTTCCTGTAGGTGCTTCAAAGTGTCATTCAGATAAAGTTTGCATTAGCACAGACTTTCTGGTCAAACTACAATAGATGTCATGATTGCAGCTGTCCTGGAAATAGGCATGGTTGTATTGCCCCATTTAGTCTGTGTAAATGCAATTATATATACTTCTGACTATGAAGGCAGATTACAATTCAGAGCACTGGAACAAAATAATTACGTAATTTGATGCTTGCTTTTTGTTAACGTTTTCATTATCTGTACTTGTGGTGTTGGGATTTGTCACGTTAACTGCTTCTTGCAGCAGTAAGTATGGCTTTAATAGACATTTGCAAAATGTATCCAAATATTTTGAAAATTGCAAAGCATTCTGTTATTTAGAGTTACTGGGTTTTATTTTTAAGCTAACTAAGACTTAAAGCAGTTTACCAAATATTTTATGGCATTTGCTTTTTGATTTTTTATCTTTAAAAGTGCAAGACTGGATTTTCAGTCTTCTGCCACAAGTTCATAATTAAGAAGAGTGATAATTAAGCTGAGTGGTGCAGCTGACATGCCAGAAGGACGGTGTGCCATCTAGAGGGATCTGGACAAGCTGGAGAGGTGGGCCTGTGTGAACCTCGTGAGGTTCAACAAGGCCAAGTGCAAGGTCCTGCACCTGGGTCAGAGCAACCCCCGCTTGGGTTGGGGCAACCCCCGCTATCAGTACAGGCTGGGGGATGAAGGGATTGAGAGCAGCCCTGCCCAGAAGGACTTGGAGGTACTGGTGGATGAAAAGCTGGGCGTGAGCCGGCAATGTGCGCTTGCAGCCCGTCAGACCAACCATATCCTGGGCTGCATCAAAAGCAGCGTGGCCAGTAGGTTGAGGGAGCTGATTCTTCCCCTCTGCTCTACTCTGATGAGACCCCACCAGGAGTCCTGCTTCCAGCTCTGGAGCCCCCAGCACAGGAAAGACGTGGATGTGTTGGAGCAGGTCCAGAGGAGGGCCACAAAGATGATCGAAGGGCTGGAGCACCTCCCCTGTGAGGAAAGGCTAAGAAGAGTTCGAGCTTTTCAGTCTGGAGAAGCCAAGGCTGTGGGGAGACATTATCTCAGCCTTTCAATGCTTGAAGGGGGCCCATAGGAAAAATGGGGAAGATCTTTTTAGCGAGGCCTATTGTGACAGGACAAGGAGCAGTGGTTTTAAACTAAGAGAGGGTAGATTTAGACTGGATATAAGGAAGAAATTTTTTACAGTGAGAGTGGTGAAGCACTGGCACAGGTTGCCCAGAGAGGTAGTGGAGGCCCCATCCCTGGAAACAGTCAAGGCCAGGTTGGACGGGGCTCTGAGCAACCTGGTCTGGTTGAAGATGTCCCTGCTCACTGCAGGGGGTTGGGCTAGATGACCTCTAGAGGTCCTTTCTAACCCAAAGAATTCTGTGATTCTAACAAAGGTTATTTTTCCCCTCTTGCAGAAAGTAAATGCCTGATTTGGTTTTTGGATGTTTATTCACAGTTCCAAGCTGCTGTATTTGTAGTAATAGGTCTCATTTGATGAAGCTTTCTGAACACTGTTTTATAGATGTGTAATAGTAATGACGTGATGCTCCTAGGTTTGAGTCCCAGCTCATTAAGTGAATGCCTTGGAATTCTAGCTGGGCTATTAATTTTTCATGTATTTATACAGTAATAAATGATTAATGTGTGTTCCTGCACTGGATTCTTAAGATTTTGAAATAGGGAATAACAGATGACACAGCATACTTTCAACTGTGAAAATGTTTCCCAGGGGAGCACTGAAACCCAAAGAAGAGTGAGCAGGCCAAAACCAAAGAGTCAAAATAAAGAAAATGCTCTGGGTTCTTGTCATTTGAAAACAGGTAACAAATATTTTAACTTCCCATGAATACTATATTGTTTCCTACAGATGTAGGAAAACCAAGATATTTAATGTCATGACAGATAAGATACTTGAAAAACCTTCAGTAAAGTATAGGTAGGGTTACTTATTTATTTATTCTTTGCATTCAAATGAGCTTCAATAGGAATTTATTCAGCTGGTAGCAGGGAAGTAAGTTTACCAGTAGTTCCCTGCTGGGAGTTGTTTTAGCAGTAGTACTTTGCTCCCGTCGCCTTTGTGGAGATGCTGTTAGGTCTCTGCCAGTTGAGATGTCGCAGGGAGGCAGCAGTAAGAGCTGTGTCTGATACCAGTTTGCTCCGCTTGCAGGCTTCTGAGGCACGGACCATGAAATACACACATACAGGGCCAGAAGCCACAGGCTGCAAATAAAAGAGATAGCGAGGACTGGATGTGGTAGGGTATGGTTTGTGCCCTTGTGCCATTCATTTTCCACTGCTGATGGCAGTTTAAACTCGTTCAGTTCAGAGGTATCTGAAGTGTGTGACTAATGCAAAGGGCACAATATAAAACAAGCACAAGTTTGTTTCAAAATGTCATTACATTAAGGTGCCTTTCCCATGCTTAGTCCTACACTGTTGTTTAAGATATTTGTATTTTTACAAAGTCACAGCATGAATTTTTGCAAGCTGCGAGGTCTCTCTCAACTGTACCTCCTGTGAAAGTCTTGCTAGATGATACATGCTGAAGTACCATTGATACTAGATAATACCAGCCTTCAAACCGATTCTTGCACTTCATTGGGAAGTACATCAACTCCTGATTTAAGAAAGGCTTTGTATTAACACCAGTTTGTTTGGCTGCATTATTTCTGCAGGAGTTATGTGCTCTGCTCTTACCATGTTTGCTTGTACAGCATTTTTACTCTTTCATCTTTCTTTGGTTCTAAGTTAACATAAGAAAATGTAGAATCTTGTTTAAAAAATTAGAAACTCTCACACACACTTAGAAAATGCTGTCACTGGTCTCCTGACTTTATTACCACTTAGAGGTTCTCTCAGACACCTCTCAACATTGGTTAAATTAAGGAGCTTCCTCAGCAACATGCTGTTTCTGGAGTGCTGCTTTGTAGAGTGGGGCCTTTTTGAAACTGTTGGAGCCAAGTGGGGAACTGAGTAGCATGTTATGTCCTAAAACTTTATTGTACAGATAGTGTAAGAGGTTCTCAATCTTACTTTACCTCATCAAGGCTTCCCTTCTTCTGAGGGGCTCTCTGGAGATGCAGCTTTCCTCTTCTGCTCGGGAGTAATTCCTCTTCTGCTTCTGTCTTCTATGCACTTTCTGGGAGTCCCTGAATTGTGGCTGTAGCATGGAGTAGTTTCATTCACACACATGCACACAAATTTGTCTTATACTGTCTTGGTACTAAGTATGTCTACTCTAAATATATCCCAAATATGTATCTGTTACCTTCTTACATTTCATAGGATTGAACTTCAGAATCACAGGATGGTTGACTTTGGAAGGGACCTCTGGAGGTCATCTTGTCCAACCCCCTACTCAGGCAGGGCCACATAGAGCTGGTTGCCCAGGACTGTGTCCAGTCAGGTTTTGAGTATCTCCAGGGATGCAGACTCCATCATCTCTTCACGTGAATGAAATCTGATTTGTTCTTTTAGAGTACTTCAGTACTAGTGGAGTGTTTAGGGTACAATGAGATCAGTAACCGTTTTCTTTGGTATTCACAGTACGTCCCAAATTTGATGCATTGTAAGACTGCTGTGATATTTTACCCGTAAATGACATGGGGATTTAATGAGTATAAGCTATAGAGCTCTGTTCCGTGGATGTGGTAGGGGGTTGGCGGATGGGCAGGGCGACACCATGACGGGGTGTGGGAAGGGCTCAGCACCCATGAGGAGGCCACGAGGGAGGTGAGGAAGCTGTATAAAGGGCATGCAGGTCTCTCCCTGCTCTGCTCCTGTCTCTGGGACTGGATTATTCTCTTTCCATCCCCAGTCCTCTCCCTCAAGACCCGCAGGTGTCCTGCCTTCCAGTGTCCCCCCCCAGGCCTATGCAGATGTAGCCGATGGATGCTGTGCCAGGAGCAACACCCACAGCCAGCTGCGGGCTTGGCACAGCCCTGGAGCAGCTCTGCTCTGCCCACAGGGTACCAAACCCCTGGTAGCCCCTCATCACGTGGTGTGCCCAGAGTACAGCCCACACAAGCTTTCCAAGTACCTTTTCTCCTCTTCTTAGTTTCTTTCCCGATCTTTAGTAAGGCCTTTGACGCTGTTCCCCACAGCATCCTCCTGGAGAAACTAGCTTCCCATGCAGCTGTCGGGAGATGCTGCTTCTGACCGGCACAGAAAGCTTTTGGGGCATCTTGCCACTTAATTTTTCTGCGCTGCAATTTTCCCACCTGTAAAGCAGGTGTGGACAAACTTGCAAGAGGTAGGATTTTATGAGGTTGAATTTTTAAGGTCGCTAAGCTGTTTTGGGATCCTTAAAGTGGAAGGAGAGTATAAAAGGCAAATAAATAATTGTCGTTTGAGCACTTTGTTTTCCAAGGCAACTTAGTTTTAGGCTAAATAAACTTCAAAGCTGATGTGTCACTAGGAAATAAAAGTGTCTGAAAGCTAAGGAGGTTATTGACCTAAACTGTGATGAAGTAACTGAATTAGTGTGAATTAATGGCAAAATGTCATCACATTTGTAATTGCTTCTTTGTAAACACGAGGGATTGTGAAACTAATGTCAAAAGTAGGATTTTTGCCAAAGAATCCCTTTGCACTATTTACATTTCTTCACGGGGAAAATAGCTAGTGCCCAAAAATGTGAGGAAAATGTGTTCTTCTCAATGCATAAAGTACCAAACAATGAAATTGAGTAAAAATTTTAATGTGCAGGTTTTAATCTCTCCTATTTATACTCTTGCCTTTTACAAAGAGAATAAATACACAGATTTGCCAGTCATGCATATTAAAATCATTTCTACTGTGAGAAGTTTGGCTTTTTTGAGTGTTCTTTGAGGTTTAGGCTCCAAGTTATTAATCAGATGTTGCCTCGGTTGCATGCAGGTGTATATTGACTGAATGTTTTGCCGGGACTGCCTACAGTAGAAAATGAGCAGCAGTAAGTGAATACTCTAGTGCAAGGAATAAAATTGTTACAAAAATTCTAGTGGAAGTCAAGGAGCTGTCTTTTCCTGGAAAATAATGTGGGGTTTGTGGCAATGGAAAATTTCCCACCGAGCCTTTAATTTGACCTATTGGTATAGAAGATTAGCCTGTTTGAGACAGGTGCTTCAGTCTCCGATTTCATTTTGGTTGGGAGAAGAAAAAGGCTGTGCAGCAGGGCTCGGGGAACCATCTTCTGGTGCACTGTGTGTGGTCATTGTTTTTCAGTCAGCTGTTTAGCTGCAGTGTGCACCCCTGCTTCACCGATGTGCTGGAGGAAAGCTGGGCGCGCTGTGTGTGAGGAATGTAGCAGCTTTCCGTTGGGGTTTTATTAATTTTTTTTGTTGTTTTTCAGTTGTAGTATGGGTAAATACAAGCTTTTGTACAAGTTTCTGGTAAGGTTAGCAATCAGATGAAGGCTAGCGTATATATTCTTTTCTGTCTGACAACTGGTGCAAGAATGAGAAGGAAGGTATTGATATCGGCACGTCAGCTTAATATTCAGGGGGGGAAAAGTGTGTAGAGCCTGCAAGAACTGGCTGCTGGGCACAGAATTTCTGTGTGGTGATATTACTATAGATGTCATTTTATGGTACTGCTTAACAGAGATGGCTATATCTGCAAAAGAGAATGAATATACTAAGAGTCAGTGAGGTTTTATTGATTTCTTATTGTGTGGAGGTCGTGTTGAATGCTATATGATTGGTCAATTTAAAAACTAAATGGGTAGTTCCCAGAAGAAATTAGATGGTGCGCACATCATGAAAATAAATGTTAATCTCTTGCTGTAGATGAGCTTTAAATAGCCTCTGCTCTTCTGAATATTTGCACATTACATCTTAGTGCTAGACAAAGGTATTTGCTATTTCTCCCTTCATTATTATTATTATGATGTGATTATACAAAAAGCTGTCTGGATTTAATAGCCTCTGACTTTGCTGCCAGCTCTCTCTTAATTAATTCTGTCATCTCTATCGTACATTGCTTGAGTAGAGGATGCTCAAGAAGTCAGTATTGTAGCCTTTCAGGACTGTTGCCTGTTGCCCTCTCTTGGTATCCCCTACAGATGATAGTGATGTAAGAAGTTTTCAGGGTTATTTTTCCTCTGACAGAGTTGCTGCGATAATGCTGTATTTATACTTCATGGTGATAGGCACAGTCAGAACTTCAGTGTTAGTTTTGCATCTTAACCTCTATGGATAGGGCCTATATCTGTGTTACAGATTAATTCTCAGAGCTGATTAAACCTCGTGAAACATGTTTTTCAAGTCTGGCAAAACTACTGCAAGTGAAGATGGAATTGCATCGGCAGAGTGGCTTAGCTGAAACCTGTGAAGCGTCCAGCATCTGTGAGCACACTGTCCTTCGTGGTTTGGGAGCAGATTTATTCCTATTTTTCAAAAGAGGGGCTGTAAGAAAGTAGTATGCATTTGGTGAATAATACTTCTTAAGGTGGTGCGGTCGCAGTGTTTGATCACAGAATATTCAAGTGTGGATCAGCGTCAATGCCTGAAATCTTCCAGAAGTTTGGAAAACGGCTCTATCAAAAGATTCTTGTCCCATTCAACTCCTGTGGCTATCCCTTTCAAGACAAGCCAGTTCAGAGTGTAATGTTAAGGCTTTCATTCTCATGATGACACCCCTGTGAAGCATAAATGAGATTTGTATAGCCTCTGCTAGATAGATAACATTAATTTTGAAGAGTACACAGGTAACCGTTAACAGATAGGCAGTTGATAATGCTTGCAGACTAATTGCTTAAAAATGGCTTCTCATCATCCGTGAAAAACACTAATAATTCATTTAGCTGAAAGCGTAGTGCACGTGATCCTTCAAAAGTGTCTAATGACTCAAAGCCTTCTTTGAATTTCAACTGTTTTTTCCATAATCAGATAAGGATCTTAGATAATACGTTAGTCTTGCATAATTGCTTTATTGCAAGAAAAATATTTCTGGAGGATGTTGTTTTCTTTTGTTACTTCAGCTTTTTACTTTTGTAATCCTGTTTCTTCTGCCACTATGTACAATCTAATATAGAGCGTTTTTTCTTATGACATTCACAAGACACAAGTTTATTTGGACTAAAGAAAAAGCCTTATTTGCTTATTCTGAGAAGGTATTACTAATTTCAGATGTTGATGCATTCTTTCCTCCTACATTCTTGTACTCAGTCAAAACTGAATATATTTTCAGATGAGACCTGCAGTATCTGTTGTTCTTGATTTCGGACCACCACCAGCAGTGCTGAGCAGCCTCAGTTCCTCTCACTAATGAGCATCTCTTTAGGAACACGCTTTGCTTCATTCTGCTCTCCGAGCAAGAAGGTTTCAGAGGTTTCATCTGTCTTTGAAGAATCGCACTTAGCACTGGTTTTAATTCCTGTTGGCTTTGGTGTAAGTTAGCGTTAACTTTCATATTTGAACTACGAGGTTCTGGAGTTGCTAATGTGAAACAAAACAAAGACCTGTATTCCCATGATGAATTTTAACCCTGAGAGTCTGGTCTTTGTAGAGTCTCTCTGTAATGAGTGGAGAGAAGGTGGTAGCTCCTCTAGGAAAAAATGGGTTCCACCTTCCTCTGCTGGCTTGCTCCAGGAAGAAACTTCAGTCTCTGTCCATTGAGAGTAGAGGAAACCTCATGTGATGACTCTCCTAAGGCTAGTTCTTTTGGATGTTTCCAAAAGTGTTAAAAATAAAACAGATATAAGAGAATACTTTGAATAGCATAATGCCAGATCAGTATGCTGAATGTATACCTGCATGCTGATTGTTGTATTGTAAATGTAACACACTCCAAAGGAAATTGCTGTGCATCAAACAAGGGTATTACTACAATTTAGCAAAATACAATACATGAATAGCCAACGTAGCTTTTCTTATACAGGCCTCAACTAAGATAAAAAAAAGTCACTGTAGAATAGGTTTCATCAAAAGCAAAAAAAGGAATAATGTTTTTCAGTTCTCTAAAATATCTTCACAATAGAACAGGCAGTTGTAATCTGAGGAATTTATATCCAAAATTTGCATATTAACAGAAGAACATGGGAATCTACACTGCAAAAATTTCTGATGCTTTTTTGTTCTTTACTTTAAAAAAGGTATAAGAAAAAAGAAATGCAGTATGGTAGTTTAATATGTACTGAATTATCCATATAGTCACATTAGTCAGTGAAGACTGTTGGCTTTTCATCACACAATTTCAATAATTACTAATTTTTTTTTAAAAAAGCAGTATCGTGCAGCCCAGAGTTATGCTTTATTTTTTTTTTCCTTCAGTTGCTGTCATATATAAGACTGTATAACAATGCCGATGCATTCCAGATTCTGCACCTCAAGCAAAAAAAGTAGTTTCGAATCATATTTTGAAGAAAGAAGCTGAGATTTCTATGTATTACCGGGTTTTTTTATATAGCATTTCATTAATAAGGAAAGAGAGTATATAATGACACATTGCATTAATTTGGCATAATTGCATTACTCAGTGGTGATGCACCTGGAGATCATCTAAAACATATGTTAATGAATTTTTTATAACTCTAGAAATTAGGAAGTTGTTGCCTTTACTAGAACTGATATTAGAACCAGAAAAGAATTAAACAGTCCCAAAAATAAATTAGATCTTGTTGATACAAGACAGTAGCATCAAACAAGTGCATGAAGTGATGGTTTCCCAGAGAAAAGCATTTCTATCCGTATTCTTTTAATTGTAGGTGTTTGAAAGCCCTGAACTTCTTGAAGTAGTCTTGCCATGATGAGTTGGTTGACAGAGTATAGACAATGTAATTAAAATCCTCGTTCAACAGTTTATAGCACGTTTTTTACATCTTATCATGAAAATAGGAATGCATATATCATGGAGAAATTTCTTAATTTGCATGGGTAAGTTTGTCTGGATTGTGAATGCATTGTGCCATGGATGAAGAGACATACGCATTTGCTCTGTACAGGTAAGTTTGTTTCAGGCGGATACTTTCCCCTTGTCCCACTGTAATCCTGTTGTCTCAATTTTTTTTTTTCCCCATAGATAATGGAGAATTGAGTGGGTGTAATATTGTAAATAAGCATTTATAGGAACTCAGTTTGTATGCAGTGTTTGTAAGGTGGTGGATGGAAGCTAAGAAAGTATTATATTATTTTTTTCACAAAATCTAACGTGTTACAATTTAGTCTTCCAATTGGAGTGACAGCCTGAGTTGTGTATGGTGTGCAGCACATACCTAATCTCTCTTCTCTCCGCTGCTCTGAACTGGATAATGAACAAATTAGTCTTCATCCCCATAACTGCCAAATATGCAAGAGATTAATGTCTAGCGATAAGTACCCATATTTCATTCAGTGCTAATGTGCCAGCTTTCACACTCTGAAATGCCAGATGCCGTAATGTTTGGGGGTTTTGTTGTTGTTCTGATGTCAGAGTTAAAGATGGAAGCAAAGTGGGGTGGGTTTCTCTGCACTGCTCTCGATCAGCAGGAAGGTTCATTCACTTGACTGTAGTGGAAGTTGTCGCTCTCCATCGGCCTCAGCCCCTCTTGGTCTGCCTCGGCTCAGGCTCCTTTCCCTGTAGCAGCAGTGTATGATAGACAGTCACTAGACACGAGACTGCTCTTGTGTTTGGGCTTTCTATTCCATATTTGTCTTTTTTAAATTTAAAATATTTAGCATGAAATAATAGTATTTTGCTTGGAACATTTCTTTGACTGGATTCTTTGACCAGCTGGCAAAAAGGCAGCATGGTACGTTTGAGTAAAAGAGGTAACATAGGGAATGTCAGAATAAAGAATATTTTTGATTAAAAAAAATCTAAAAATGCTTGACATTCAGCTAAAGGATGCTGCACTGTCTTGATTCACACAGTGCTTGTTTTGTTTTCATGCAACAGTACATTGATCTGTTCAAATTTAGTGTAAAACAGTGAAGAAGAGGTGCAGACTGAAGCATAAGGTCTATTATATTATCATCTGCATTTTAACAGTAATTTTACATCATGAAGGGATAGTTAATGCAGTAACATTATGAAGGCTTTCCAATGACTTGACAAATACAGTTTCTGCAAAATAATAAGAGTAGACTTACCCTTTTTATCCGGATGCACTAGTGCTGTCAATACCATCTTTCTTGAAAATATTACTGTGCTTAGAATATAAGACGACATTAGATGAAATGACAGGAAATTCAGAAGCTCGGATGTTTTTCTGTGTAATGGGTAGTGTTTGTGTATTGATTTTTAAGGGCTCAGTTATGCTATGTAATCAAATTCAAAGTAACTCAGCTTCCAACTGGTTTGCTTTAAATGAAGTAGAGTTTGATGCAGTGGGTTTGTCTGATTTCCAGGCAGGAAGTCATTTGCAAAAATTTGAGTTTTTGCATAGCAGGTCTGAAGTGTTTGGAAAAAGTCCGACGTGAACGTTTGGATTATTTTCAGGTGGCATCAGAAGGGCACAGACAAGGGCTATACTGTCCTTCAAACAGAGCAGACTGTTGGTAGCCTTGGATAAGCTTTAGCAATGGTGGGGACAAGCGATACTGGGTTTCTTCAGTACAGCCTCTGAAGTTGGGTCATGGATTGTATGGAGAGAAAAATTTATAGCCTTTGAATCAGGTGTTTATATTTGCAGCCCTTCTGTAACTCTGTGCCTAGAAGGAGGAAGAATCTGAACTAAAACGTTTGTAATGTTGCTTATCAGCAGGATTTATGATATATAAATAATTTTGAGATATGAAAGCTCACTGAACTAGGATCTTCTGCCTGTTCCACCATCATATCTTCACTATGCATTCCTTCTCTAAGTGTTTGTTTAACAAAGACTAGTCAAGCCGATTTCTTTTCAGCGGAATAGCATAACTTGATTTTTTTTTCCATTTCTCTGCTTTATTTCCTTTTGATTGGTCCCTATTCTAATTGGGAAATAACTATCCTTCTTTTTTTCACTGTTTTTCTCCATGCTTTCCCCGAAGCCACCGACTCATTCTGAGAGCCACACAATTTTTCAGATGTGCAGTTGTTAAATTTTAACTCAGGTTAGACCTGAAGCAAAGACTGGCTAATTTCCCACAGATCCATGCTGATCTACCTTAAGAACGTCTTAAATCTTCTTATCTTTGTGTTTTTTAAGCTGTGGTGGACTACCTCCTGAAGTTGGTGAACTGATTTTATCTTTTGATTTAACTTCTTGCATGGTTAAAAAATTTGCACTCATTGATGTCTTCATTGAGCCTATATTTTCTGTTTTACCTTTGCTTTTTTAATGACCTCCAGGTTTGATTTTATGTCTTGAAGTGATTTCCCTGGCTAATTTACTGGTTTGTAATGATAAAAATGTGTCCCTTATTCTTTATTTTAATTTTTCTAGCTAACATTTCTAGCCCCTGACTCCCGTTACGCTGTTTTCTGAGCAGATAGAGATTTGCCATCGGAAGTTTCTTCAGGAATGCATTTGTACTTTAAATTAAAAAAGAACGGTAGAGGGGAAGATATGGGGCCTGCTACCGCTTTATCTCTGCTTGAATCTGACTCCTTTTGGTTTTCATTTTAAACATAAGAAGATATCAGGTAGGATGCGACATAATGAGGTTCCTAAGAACTTCTGTAATTCTTAGAAGTGATTATTTCATTATAATTTGTTTATTTTCTCTGAGATGCATCTATCTGCTGAAGGTCACCGCACCTGCTACCCTAAACCCCTATGGCAGGTGTTTGGGGTACATTGTAAGTCAAATTTTTTTATTATGCAGAGGGATTCTGCAATTTCTTTTCCACGATCTACCTCTCATTTCTGTCAGTGATGCCACCATAACAAGTTTAGTCCCAGCTAGACCAAATACATCCAGCTGTCTGATAAAAGAGAAATGAGAAATGTGGTGCCTGGAGGAATATTTCAGCTTGTCATTCCTTTCCAAGGAAAAATGTCTCCTTGCTTTACTACTGCTCCAAGAAGAATACAGAATGCCCAAGATTAATCTATTTTCTGGTGCATCTTTCAACAATTTCCCTTAACTTAGAAAGAAAAATTTTGCTGATGGTATTTCATGCTTGCAGTGCTTCTTTTATGTGCAGCAATCTCTGCACAACTTCATGCAACTCAGGACAGCAGCTGCATATGGGGTTGCAGGCTGGTAGGGGCTTGGAGCTTGATACATCTTAGATATTCTTTAGGTATCATTTTCAGATGAAAGCTGAGTTTTGGAAGAGGTGTTTTTAAAAATCTCATTTAGGAAAGTATATATCTATTTAGAGAAAAATGAAGACTTTCCAAAGTGCTTTTATAATAAAGTAGCTGCCTTTTGGAAGTGATCGATAGAGAATTGATTCAAGGGCTTCAAGCATGTACCTTTTTGGAAGGTAATACAGTGATGTTGCTGTATTTGATATGGCTTGGTACTGTTATAACTGGACTTCGGATCTTCTACCCAGCAAAATGAAGGATAAAAGCATGAAAAGACATATGTGGAAATATAAACATTTCAGGCAGTACGAGACAAATTATCCTTGTCTTAAGGCAGACTCTTGGAGAGAAAATTAAAAATGCAACACTGTACTTCAGTGCTCCTGTATTTGGAAAAACATCTCTGCGGGCAGTCAGGGATGAATAGGTCTGTGCTCCACAGGAGGTGTTTGGGGTGGTTTTGTTTTATTTATGTGTGTGTGTGTTTGTTTTAATGAAGCCTTTGCACCTAGTTATTTACTTTCCGCTCCTAGAGAGCACACGTCCAGGCCATGCCACGTCCCTTGTTGTGTTCACCACATTTCTCATGACTTGCCAGAGGCTACAGGTGTGTGGTCACCACGAAAAGAGGTCACTGTTGGTGCCACTGTGCTGTCACCAGGGCCTGTGCTAGCCGTGTTTGCTAGATGTAAATAAAGGGTGTTCTTCAGTTTCAGGGAGCTTTCAAGACTGCATGGCTAGATGTCTCAAAAATATGACTGAATGGCCTCTGTAAAGACTTTGTCTTTGTGGGATCCAAGTAGCATTCGTTGCTCTGTATTGCCAAGCAAGATTAATAAATGGATAATTCATCCATTCAGTTGTAGCACACAGTCTCAGGATATTAAGAAAATGAACGCTGAAAGAATGACACTCAGCAATAGCTTAAATAAATTCTAAAATAATCTTTCCTGATACTTTTAAAAAGTCAGCAGCTTCAGGCTTTTTCTTGAGGTTCCTCTGAACCCAAGCAGTGATTCTTGATACCGTGATGTGGGGCTTGCTGGCGTCCATGCTCCAGGGACAGCCAGTGGCACCTTGCCTTGGAGGACTGATTCCCAGGACAGTGTCTCTTCTGCCAGCTCCTGGCCTGGCCAGTCAGCCCCTGCTCCCAGGGTTTTGCTGGGCTGCTGGATTTGGTAGTGAAATCATAACCCTCACAATAATGCCTTGAAAAATGGACCTGGGTGTCTCACAGTCGTTAGGACACAAACTATTAACATACCTTCTTGCAACAAGGACCCTGCCTGAGCTTGGGGTTTCCCAGATTTTGGATTAGCTTTCTTGGATTTTGCTTGCATCCCTTGCTATACAAACAGAGAAATTAAAGGAGATACCTATGTATCCCCCCCACACCTCTTTATTTCTCCCTAATTAACTTTGGTCCAATGACTTTAGGCTAATTAGGTCATCTGAGTTGGTGCTGAGGAAGTAGGGAGACATTCCATATGTGTTGAATTCAGGGAAGGTACAAATTGGATATTTTTCTGGCAGAAGCTGTTTGCCTTCTTTTTCATATGCTAATAGGGGGTTTAGCTTCTCTCCTTTGCCCAGTGCTTCCAGGTAAATGAGTTAAAAACATTTTAATTGGGCTAGCCTCCATAGGCGCAATATGCACTCAGACAGGTATCTTAACAGCTGATGATACTCTATTTTTTTTCTTAAGAATATATGGGATGAAATGAGACCCAGTGATGTAACCAATTGTGTGCTTAGGACGAGTGTTGGGATTTCACCCCACTGACCTTCTTGGGACTCAAGCTACTTGTTATGTTCCCAGAGCAGTGCATTTTCATTCCTGCTATTTGCTTTGCTTATGTATGTCATGTGTTTACTTACAAGGTAAAAAAAACCTACCAGACTCAACGTGTTATAATAGAAAGTGAGCACAGTTAGCCTCGTTAACTGGCTCCCTTGCAATAATTCTTGCCCTGTTTTGCTTGTTTCTCCACTGCAGATTAAACTGGTGTCCTATTTTTGCTTCCTAGATGAGTACTTAAACTAAATAAGCAGCAGCATTTTCAAGCTGAATGTAACTAAGAGGACGCGTGCGACAACTGATAGTAGCTCATGGACATTCTCAGTTCCATCAAGTTCAGTAAGTCCTGTTTGGAGAACTGAAAATTGGGTTTCTGGTGGTTTTGTCTGTGGAAGATGTGGCCACATTTCTCTTGGGGCACTGGCAGGCCTTCCCAAAGCACCTGGTGATTAGAGAATTTTCTCTGGTGGTTCTCTGCATGTGGTTCTGCAGCAGACAGAGGTATTAATGTAATAGTTGTCTTTAGAAGGTTTATATTGGTAAAATCTCGGGATCAATAAGGCGTTCTTGCAAACATTGATGTATATTTAAATTGCAATACTTTACTCTGCCGTTTTCAGCCATGGATTTTCTTCTTTTTCTTACTCTGGAGTTTAACTGGCGTTCGAATTCTGTTTTCCCTTCAGCTTGTTGGGAGGACAAGCTCTGAATTATAAGATTTCCTGGCCCTTTGCCCTGTCCCACTCAGCACCTGCTCCTGCAGTCCTCCTGTGAAGACAATGAAGGCAGATTTCTGATGGAACGAGCTCTGATAATGCGTGTATGCACGTGTGTGTGCAGTTTCACATGTTTGCGGGAGGCAGGAGGAGGAGGACATCGTGAACTGGACTGGAGTCACCAATTTATCTCTAAAAGCCTGTTTGGAGTTTCTGAAATCACATTTATCCCTGCTAGATGATGAAGCAGGCCCTAATGAACTCATCCACAGACGAGTCAGGACCTGGAATAATTTGATAAAGTCTGATTTGAGAAGGAAGCTCCTGCAGTTTAATTCCCCGTTAGAGAGGAAGCAGCGTTTGTAGCCATCTTCTTCGTACCTGGAGCACCTGTGGCACCACTGTTGAGGGTAGCTCTTCTCAGAGGAGGCTCTAGCTTGGAGGACAGATACTGAATTGGTTTGTGAGTAACGAGGTTCATTCAGGAGAGGGAATGGCAAGTTGTGGAGGCAGGTGTGGAAGATGGTGAGGGGTTCAGGCTGGTGAGGGGGGTGCAGTGTGCAAGTGACTTGGGAGTGGAGCAGCAGAGAGGAACGATGGACGAAGTCCATGGGAAGCTCCCCAATCAAGCAGACTGTGGTGAAATGAACATGTGCCTGGCTCCTGCTGCGTGAGGAGTCAGTAGAAGAGGAGATCAGGAGTCAAATATGATTAGGGTGGCAAGAGGAAAGTGAGAAAATTGTCAAAGAAGCCAAGATTGCAGTGGGGGAAAAAGGAGTTTCGTAAAGCACATAAAGAGAGCAAGGCTGCCTGCAGGCCTGTGCTTGTATTTAGTGGAAGCATTTAGCTTCAGTGCCTTGGGCGGTGTTCGGGGAAGAGCTGTGCCTGGGAACCAATGCGCCTTTTCCCTGCTCGTCCCCCTTGGCGGCCGCCTCTCGAGGCACGGGGCTGCGCGTCCCCGCTGCGGGAGGGGTGTCACGGAGCCTGCCCTGGCTCCCCGCCTCGCCCCCCGCTCCTGCTCGATGCCCCGCAGCAAGGGGGAAGGAGCTCGGAGCTCGCCGCCTCGTCGGAGTTCGCCGTAGTCAAGCTGCAGGGTGGAAGAGGGAGGAGAAAGGTGGGCGAAGGAGCTGAGAAATACATTCAAGGATCATCGTGTTACGCATCTGTGTGAGAGCAAATTGTTTGGTGCACTGAGCGAGTAACGGAAGACATAGAGGGGTGGCGAGGGAAATTTGGTGTCAGATGGAGTTTTCATTGTTTGAAGGGAAAAAGACACTGTTTTATGATTCCGTGTGCAGCAAAGCACATGAGGTAAATATGCCAGTAAATTGAGAAGTGCTTTCCTCCTCAACAGACAGTAAATATTAATGAAGATACAGGTGGCATGCGCAGAGACACACACACACACACAGAAGAAAATATAAAAGGAAGTAGAGCAGTTATAAAAAGCAAACCCTGGAAGAGTGTGATGGCTGCCTTCCTGGAGGTTTTTGGCAGGGGGAAGGTGGAGGAAAATGCAACAGCAGCAACAACAAAAGAAAATCACAACAGGATTTTATAAACTCCCGAGGAACTGGGAGACGAGACTGAAGGGAAGTGAGCAGCATCCTCTTTTTAACAGATAAAAGGGAATGTGTGTTAACAAGCAATATGGAGGTTTGATCTCTTTGCTGGTGACATTTTTGTGATTGATTTAGGGCAGTCTCTGTGCGGAGGCTGTAACAGGCCATGCTGGGTCTGGCTACAGCATCTTAACAGCTGCTCTAGGGAAGCAGTCCCCGAGGGCTGGCAGCTAGGGAGCAGCTTTTGCTGTGGTGAAGAGAGCTCAAAACTTACTTAGTGGGGCTCAGGGCTAGATGTCAAGGACAACAAACATTTCAGTTCAGCAGCTGCCCCGTGCTGAAGGAAGATGCCTAACCCACAAGTCCTTAACAGAGGATGGTGACCCAGAGACCTGAACTGGGTGAGAGGCATTTTTGTTTCATTTAAACCCAGCGCTGCTAAATGCAAACTCATGTTTGGCTTTTGTGTGGAGGAAAGTTCAGGTCGCTTAAGCATGTGTGAAGCTCTTGCACTTTCAGAGCCAGGCTGAAGCTTCCCGCTCGTGCCTCACACTGCTTCCTTCCCGCTCTCGGCTGGGGCTCAGCCCGTGCCTCCCATGGCTCTTCTCGCCCCGTAGGGCGCGTGGCAGGAGGGCTTTTGCTCAGCCGCTTGAAGGAGGAGGGGGGAGGTTCGGAGGACCATCACAGTTCGCTTTCCCGGCGGCAGGCTGTTGGGAGTCGGACTTTCTCGTGGCTGCATCAGCAGGAGGCAGCTGCGGGCAGGCTGTCGCCAGCTGTGCCGTGTTCCGTGGCAGCTGGTGGTCGGGGCGCAGAGAAAGGGCAGCAGAGAAACTGTGCAGCTCCGCAGCCGTTCAAAGCCATCGGTGAAAAGTGTGTTTTGGGGATTGAGTTACTTCTTAAACACATGATGCCAAAGGTTACCTGTTTCAGAAGAGCGGTGCTTTTTGTCACCAGGGCTCTTTGGGTCACCGTCGCCTGTTGGTGTGAAAGTGGGGTGCAGGAGTGACACGGGTTTTTGCTAAACAAGGCCTGGCTGCCAAATGATGTTGTTCCTACTTGATGAAGTTCTTAATGAAGGACTCTCATGTCATTTACATTTTAGCTATTTAATTGTACACTCATTACAAACTATATATATTTTAAAAACCCTTGGTCGTTACCAGTGAGATTGACTAGAAAAAGATTTAAAAAAAAAAGTGTCTGGATCTGAGAGAGGAATTAATTCGCATGACAAAGTTTGAGGTCTAGATTTTAAACTGTATCTGGGGGAGGATCACATCAGGTTGCCACTGTCCCATACTGGCAGAGCTGATCTGCTTTACTCTTTGAATCCTGTCATGCGTAGTTCATCCAGAAATAAGAAACTTAAAAAGTTCTGCCTTGCCGACTGAAGAGGAATCAAGGTGTTGCTTTGGAAAGGAACCAAAGGGAGCAGCTGCAAGAAGTTTGCTACAGGGGAATGAAGGAGAGTCCACGGAGATTTACGAAAGAAGACACAAATAGTTTCTTTAAAAAGTTACATTTTGAAGGGTAAGATACAGAAAAAAGTCACAATTTAAGAGAGGCAGGGATAAGGTTAGTATGTAGAGCTTGCTTGTGTGTCAAGGTCGCTTGTATTTTTTTACCACATAGTAGAGAAGACTGATATATAACGCCAGCAAGGACCCTTTGGCAGTGAGGTACTCAGTTACACACTGGCTTAATGTGTGTGTAGGAAGAAATGGAGACTTGAGCAACATATGCTAAAAATAAGAGGTTGTGCAGACTTATTAGCATGTCTGCTTCTCTTTTAATTTAGTTCTGTTTATATATTTTTCCATTGCAGGGTAAACAATGTGGTATTTGGACTTCCTGATTCCTTTCTGCTATATACTTGAGATTGTATGCCTTCTGCTAAGATTGTTGCTAGACCCCGTGCAGCTTTTAGGAAAAGAAGCAGCATGTTTCATTTTCTGTCCATTGGTAAACAAAAATCAGAAGGATTTTTTTTTTTCTTTAAAACTTGTGATTTGGGGCAGTAGGATTAGATTTTATTAAATGTGGTTAAGAATAAATACAGAAGGGCAATTAGAAGTTCGTTAGATCTCTCATTGATAAGACCAGTTTAAAAGTCATTATACAAGTTCTTTTCTGCAATGGCATTTCACAGGTAAAAAATTTCCTTCTCTGCTTTGAGTCCAGGAAACTTCTTTTCTTTTTCTTTCTTTCTTTTTAACTTCCCCACCTGGAGTACTGCGTCCACCTCTGGAGCCCCCAACATAAGAAGGACAGGGACCTGTTGGAGCAGGTCCAGAGGAGGGCCATGAAGATGATCAGAGGGCTGGAGCACCTCTCCTGTGAGGACATGCTAAGAGAGTTGGGGCTGTTCAGCCTGGAGAAGAGAAGGCTCCGCGGTGACCTTACAGCAGCCTTCCAGTACCTGAAGGGGGCCTGCAGGAAGGATGGAGAGGGACTTTTCCCAAGGGTGTGCAGTGATAGGACAAGGGGGAATGGCTGTAAACTGAAAGAGGGCAGATTAAGATTAGATATTAGGAAGAAATTCTTCACCAGGAGGGTGCTGAAACACTGGAACAGGTTGCCCAGAGAAGCTGTGGCTGCCCCCTGCCTGGCAGTGTTCCAGGCCAGGTTGGATGGAGCTCTGAGCAACCTGGTCTAGTGGAAGGTGTCCCTGCTTATGGCAGAGAGGTTTGGAACCAGATGATCTTTAAGATCCCTTCCAAACCTCACCATTCTATGATTCTATATCAGAGTGGAATTTATCATAAAAAAGGCAAGATTCCAGGAAGTTTAATTAAAAGAGAAAATCATGAAACTTTCAGTAAAAACAGAGGCCCTAGCTCTAAAATAATAGAATTGGGAAGAATGCCAATAGTGGAAAGCTACAAATGTACAGGTGAACTGAAGTGGGGGGGGGGAAGCAAAGTACTTTGCAGGATGCATATTTGCAATACTTCATTCATGCATTGCAAGTCTGTATGAACGTATTTGCATCTCTCCCTGTTCTCCATTTTACATGCAGCTAGATACGCTTGTTCATCAGTTCATCATAAGGTGCTTAAAGAATTTAAGATGATTATGCAGACTTAGCATTTGACAGAAAAAGCGGTAAATAAATCAAGTTTACTTATTTTGGCAGAAGTATAATTTCATGCGGTGTCCTGTAGACTTGTAGGCATTGAAATGTTCCTGTTAATGCCACAGTAGATCACAAAGACCAGTTTGAAAAACGTTGCTCGCTGCCTCCTTGGATTTCAAATATGCCTACATGTCTGCCTGCCCTGACAGAGCTGATGAAAGGGAAGAATTGCCTGGTGGTGACTTTTAAGAAAACAAGTTTATTTTCTGAACTCTCTTTTAAGTATTTACTTTTCGTGGGGGGGGAAGTAAAAAAGTAAGTCCATGCAGATATGTGTCTGTTTAGGAATGAACATCCTTTTCATACAGAAAGCGAAACAACTTCATGGCTTCAGGACTCTGAATCAATTGTGTTTAACCCAGAAGCAGAGTTAATGTTGTTGCAATTCAACTTGACAGTCTGTAAATATTTACAATCCAAACCAGCCTGTATTGTTTCCTTGTGCTGTCAGTTCTGTGGAGCTGATTTTACGCTGCGTGAGAAGCTAATGTAGACAGCAACATTTCTGGGCATGTGCTGCACTCCAGTGCCTGCCATCTCACCAAATACCTGTCACGAGCTTCAGAAACCTTCCTGCTGGGGAAGACGAGAAGACCGGTTGTGCCATGGAGTTCAGCAGCTCCACTGAGGCTTTCCGCAGGTAATAGGGTTTGCCGTCGATCATACTCCAGGTAGAAAAACCTGACACCACTGAACTCGGTAGTAAAATTTCCACCAATTTTATGGAATTAGATTTTCGTTATGCCTTCAATAATAGTGTTGTGAAGTGCTTACATGTAAGTACTGTCCTCCAAAGTGAATTTTAAAAACATTATGCTGTCATTTGAGAACAGAATATACTCCTCTTATTTAAATTATAAATGAGAATAACAATTTCAATTTTAAAAAGCTAGGCTAAATTTATTCTGTTGGTGGTGTTGGTCATAAATTGAAAATTTAAATGTGTTAAGGTATGACCATTAAAATAAAATTATCTAAATCATTCAGCATTAGTGTATTTGCTGACGTACTAATTTATTTTTAAAATGCCTAACTCGGTCTCAAGTTATATAGACTTAGCAACAGGTTTATAAAACCTGGACCTAGGTCATTTGAAACTTAGATTTATCTTTGTGAATTATTGCAAGCAAGTTTTTTAAGGATAATGAAGCATCTAAAGGTTCAGGTGACTTCAATACGAAAAATGCCACAGTGAATAACTTCTGTTACCAGGCACTTTTTGGCCTGTTTTATAAATAACCAGGCCCTTGTGAACACATGCAACGTTTCTGAATGTCTTTACAGTAAGTGAGCTGTCAAGTTCTGGCTCTGTGCTTCAGAAAATGGGTGGGAAAATTAATACATTGAAGAAATAAAAATAGCTCTGTGAAGTATAATGGAGTTGTGGGTGATAAAATCAGCCTGCTGACGTGATGCTTGGGCTAACACTTGCCAGCAAGGGCTGTTCATAGTGAAACAGCAGTGCTTGGTACCCATACCAAGCAGGCTCTGGCATCCTTCTGGACTGCCTCACGAACCCCATGATGAATGCACTGACTGGCTGGGTGGCCGAAAACCTGGGGGCTGGCTACTGCGGGGGTCCAGTAGTGCATCCCTGCGGCCAAAGCAGCGTGGAGCTCAGGGTCTGCCAGGGCGCTTGGCATCGGTCTTGCTGCCAGCCAAGACTTTAGGCTAGCAGAAGAGGCTGACTTTATTCTGTCAAGGAAAGAATGAGAAACGGATTTTCAGCAGTGGAGGCCAGAGTGCAAAAAAATAGAAGGTAACACTCGTGTGACTCTCAGATCGAACTTGGTACGGGTTTTCTTGGTTGGTTGTCTACAGTTGCTGTCTCAAGCAAGATATGTTTGTGCAAGAAAAAAACAACAGGGTGATCTGTAATGTAATGGCTTCTGTAAAAGAAGAGATTAAGTAATTTAATAACCACAGCTGGGAGAAAAGCTGGTTTGAAATGATGGTTACTTCTTCCCCGAGTTTTGCTGCTGCCCAGCATAAGGGACATAGTGGAGAGGCTGGGCTCAAGCCAACCTGGATCTGACCATCAGTGTCCATTCTTAAGGTCATTTTTCCTTCTTCCCTGGCTGAAATGGGCTCCTGCAGCCTCCCATTGGCACCCCAAGCTTCCTGTAGCCTGTCATGGGCCAGCCGTTCTTCTGGCCCATCTGTCAGGGATTCACCCTTTGCTCTGTGGCACAGGGCAGCAGGAGAAGAGTAATTTTGTTTACTTCCTCTTCCCAAGAGCTTTCTGGGTTTTGTATTCATTGTATTTTTTGATTTGTACATTTACCACTTTATCCTTTTTTGGTTTTTTTTATTTTTTTTCTACTTTTTGTTACTTGCAACTCGGGAAGATAGCACATTGTTTTATTTTGCAAATCATATATTCTCACTGAATGATCTTTAAACCCATAGCTCGCTAATGCCAAAATATCTTTTGTGCTGAGAGCATCTCATGAAAGCCGGATGGGTTACAGCTGATGGTGAGGTTGGGACCAGTTGATCAGAGTGCCTGGCATACCCTGTTGGTGTGAGGACACCCAGTCTACAGACTGTGTTGTGAAATTATTGGGGAGCAATATACTAGTAGCTGGAACAATGCGTGTGCCACCTGTTAAGTGGATTGAACCTACATGTGTGGTGCTCTTTTGACAGCAAAAAGGAAATACAGTGAAGGGTAGAGCTGGCTAGGTGACTCCAAGCTTTGCAATAGCAGTGTCTCCACAGAAAACACAGATGTTTATCTCCGAATTGCATTGGCTATTAAACTTTACTGTTTCTGTATGCTCTTGCTCACGCTTTCCTCTATTGATAGTGTGTCTAATTTCATTTCTGTTAGCAATGCAATTATTTGCAAGGTCCAAGAACTACAAATGTAGAGAATGCATCATTTCAATGAGCTGAATTGCATCTAAATTTGTGTGTAGGTGCACTGCTTGGTTGGAACATGCAGTTACAAGCTGCAACCAGATTCATCTTTATTACTATACTTCTGGGAAAACACCCAGAAGCACTACAACCTAGTGTCAGAGAACAGTATTAAACCTGTGTAAGTCCCAGACTCCCTCTAATTTCCTGGCTGCAGGGAAACTTCCATTTTCTGCTGCAAGATCTTTAGGAAACTGCTTGTCAGTGGCTGTAAGTAGGTTAACTGAGCCTGTTGTACTTCTGCCTGGAACCCTTTCTGGAGCTATCACTTGCAGATAGCTGAGAGAGCTTTTTGATACTTTCTAGTAGCTGTCACAGTGATGAAGCAGTTGCAGTTTGCCAGGGCATACCCAAACATGTAGAACATTATATCCCCATACTCCTACCACAGTATATAGCCAAGGACCGGAGTAAAATGGAGGAGGAAAGATTTAGGTTATGGGGTTTTTTTCTGTTGTTTCATTTTTAACAACTTGTTATTACAAAAAATTTGTGAGTCCATTTATGCAGATACATAACTAGATGGCTTAAGATCATAAGATATTAAGGATTTAGATGGCTAGAGCCTTAGTATTCCAAGAGCTTTTTATGCAACAATATGTTACACTTACATTTTTCTCTTCGGGTTGTAAAAGTACTGTCTACCTTCAGAGTGCTTTTCAGATGATAAATCGAATAAAGAAGAAAAAAATACATTTTGCATTACAAGTTTTTGTTTCACAGATTTTATCTTTAAAAAGCACTGGGTTAGGAAATACTGATATGAAGACAAGGATATAGGCCACAGAACGTCACAGCATAAGCAAATTTCTCTCTTTCTTCTTTTTGTTTAATGATTAATAAAGTAATAGAATTCAAGTATATAAGATTAACTCCAGGCAACTTAGTTTGCAGTGTAATACCTATTTTTCACATTGTTTTACATGAAGCATGCTGAAATGCTTTGAGCAGGAGGCTGGAGTAGGTGACCTCCTGAGGTTCATTCCAGACGCGGTTGTCCTGTGATGCTGTGCCACGTGCGAGGTGGCAGCCTGCTGATGGAGTGCAAGCTTTGCTGCCATAGTGCTCAGCAAGAGCTATTGCTGCTGATTGTGTAAGGTGAAAATGGGCAGTGGGCCCATTGGTTTTGGGCAACTGGTATTAGAAATGACATTCAAGTTAAACTCTGAGCCTTGCTGCTAATCTTAAAGGCAAACAAAAGGAAATGGTGCAGCCATGTGAATTCGCTCAAAAATACACCTTTTTGTTTCTTGTTGGTAAAGCTTTCATCATTGCTGCAACAGCTTTTTGTCTGCGGTTCCATGCGTAGCTGCTTTGGATGCTCTGCTGCGGTTACACGACTGGATGATCACAAAATCAGAACAACATGGTGGGATGAATAGATAGGGGAGAGAGATAGTAGCCTGGAAACTGCAGTGAGGGATGCAACGTGTGAAAAAAAGGACGAGGGATACGAATGATGATTAGAGATGAAAACTGCTTCCTCTTCAATGGAGTAACAATGAAATACTACTCATTCTCTTGCTTTGCTTTGACTGCGAGAGGCTTGTGTCTTGTATCCAAGGACTAGCAGGACAAAGGAGGGATGAAAAAAGTACAGCGTATATTGCCATATGTTGGAATTACTTAAATCTTTGAATGTTGGCTCATCAGGGTCTGGATAAAATACTGCTTGGCTACTCCTGGTAGCCTAGGAACAAAAGCTTTGGCAGAAGTCTGGATTTTGTGAGCTGCTGGGAGCTAGAGAATTCAAAAATGTGTTTTAACCCATTTTGGAAGGCAAATAATGAAGCATTAGTTCTAATATCTTCAGCTTTCACGTTATTTATGGAAGAAAATGTAACATTTTATGTAAATTGTAGGCTAATATCATAAAGAGGCAGAAAATTTCAGCTTTTTAATATAGCTTTGCAATCATAAAATGCTATAGTCCAGAAAAGTAGCTGTATTTATAAATAATTATTAAAATGTCTTTAGCATTTCTGTTCCAGCTACATACTATTTTATGGTATATTATGGTCTAATGCTTTGAAAAATTTAATGGGAAGTGATAAAATATTTGAATTTTTTCTTTTCTAAATCACAGAGTCCCTCTGTTGGGAACCCATAGTAACTCTAAAAGCTGCCTTTTCTGGTCCTTGTCGAGAGCAGCATTTGCCCTGAGAGCTGAAAGGTATGAGTTCCTGGCAAGTCAAAAAATAACTGAATATTTAGGTTGATAAAGAATCTAGAAGCAGATTTTAATTCAAAGTTGATGATCTGAGGAAGTGTTAAGCTAATGCAATGCTTGACATCCTGGTTCTGTAGCAACTTTGTTGTCAGATTACATCCAGTGGAATTGGAATGAGAACCGGTTTGACATCGCACTGTGTAGTTTGCCTGCTGAGAAAATGTGAGGTCAGGTAACGATAGAAGGGGCACCGGCATGAGCTTAAGAGAAGACTATTAATTCTGTGTTCTGCTGAGGTTTTTCAGACACAGAGTTGAAAGTGAAAAAAAAAAAAAAAAATCAGTGATGATTGTTCCTGGCTACAGTGTATTGTAAGCCATGAATACTGGGAATAAGTGATTCTGAAATGACAGAGAAGGTTAGTGTTACTGGTGTTTGTTGTGGTGAATATTCTTGGGCAGATGAGGTTCTTGTAAAATGTTAAAGCTTGCCCTGGTTTTTGTTTTTCTTTTTTCAAGACTAGCGGTAAGCAAACAATCTCTTCCTTTCCCTGCTGTCTTTCCTTTGCACCTTTTCCCTTTTGTAGCTCCTTGTGTGGAAATCTGTGATTTCCTTGAAGTTTCAGGGTACTACTGAAACTAGAGGGTGCTTCTGCTGTTACCCAGAGGAGAGTGCAGGAAAAAGAGATTTTGAAAATCATTCCAGGGCTCGCATCTGGACCAAATGGCATGGGAAACTGGGTCTGTTGCTTACGGGTGGGTGTTTTGCCCACCTGGTTCTGAGCTCCCCTGTAGTATGGCCTAGGGCATGTTGAAGGGACTGGTGCTCTGAGATCACTTCTCTCCGTTTTGAACTGCATCTGCATAGCTTCCGTTCAAATGTTCCAACGTGACATTTTGTCTCAGTTTTGTCGGCTCATGCTTTGTGGCGTCATTAAGGCTAGGGAAGAAAGTTGAAAAAAAAAAAAATCGTTCTTTCTCATTTGTTCAGGTTTTACATGTGCCTTGGTTTGCAACTTAATTCTGCGACAGAACATGCAGAGTGTTGGTGGTTTCCTAAGAATGCGACTTTTTCCCATTTGCTTGGTTTCATAAGTGGGTTTATGTTCAGAGTGCTTTAAATAATTTCATATCTGGATGAAACCACCTTACCATTGGTGAAAGCTTCTGACTATGACTCAAAATGCCCTTTACTTACATTATTTCTCAGTAGGTTACGATATAAACCATAATTTCCTTAATGGAAAAATACAAAGGAGCTCAAAAGAAACGAAAGAAAAAAAGTGCAACCTTCTAGCATGAGAGCAGTAGAAACACAGGCTTCTCTGGAAATATTTTAAGAATGTAAACAGATTGTCCAGCACAGGTTTTATGTAGTCCTTTTCTGAATTTTTTTGTAACTTTTCTCTGGGAGTCAAGTATAGAAAAGTACATGGTACGGTTAGTCTTTTAATAGGGAGGATGAATATTTGTTCATATATTCCCAGTTACGACAATTTTGGTTTAAAGCCAAGTGAAATATTCAGGCTTTCATCTAGAAAGCAGAACGAAATACCTTAAACTACTATTATGTGCTTCTATATAGTGTTTGAAATAGACTTAAATCGAGCAGACTGATTTTAGTTTGGTATTGAGATTTCTGATGAGTGGACTTGTTAAAGATTAATTCCTGTACTGGTTGATTTATACCTTAATGATCTCTTTGAAAAGATTTACATAGTTTTTCTAAATAATTATTTTAAGGGTTTATGGAAAACAAGCTAAGCTAGTAATCAGTGGCTACGTCTCATATCAAGGTCATCAAATGTGGCTTTTAAGGAAAAGATGCTTGGGCTTTTGAAGCTCTTCCTGGAATCACTGGACAGTGATGCTTCTTATTATTTACTAATTTCTGGGTAGGGAAAACAATTTCCCAACACCCTCAAAATGAAGAGGATAATATGAATTACATTTAATTTATAAAATAAGTTAAGATAGGCTGCCATTATTTGATTTTCCAACATTTCTTTTGATTTCCCAAGAAATCAAAAGGGAGAAGGGGAGAAGTCTTCATAGCTGAAATCTGAAGAACACTGTGTGAGGGTATTTTTCCTCTTCTCTCTTCTGTGTAGTACTCATTTCTTAATTAAGATTCAGGCAGTTTTTTTGTTTTACTCTTTTGTTGATGGAGTTCACCTTGAGGCCTAGTAAAAGTTGCTACCAAAACCACGCAGTAGGAATTTAGGCTTTATATTCAACATTACGAAAGCAATTTTTTTCCTTTAGTGGCAATTCAGTCCTCGTTCACTGCATCCTTGTGATGCAACTTCACTCTCCTACAGGCTAAAATGTCACCTTACAGCAAAAGCACACCATAAAGAACTTTCAAGTGACCGCAGGCCTGCAACGTGGGTGATATCTGTACAGAAATAGAAAGCTCCATAGAATCATCTCCCAAGAAGTGCTTGAAAATTTTCTGAGCTGCTTTTTCTGGTGTATGACTATCTAAAATTAGTCTGCACACAGCAGGCAGGTAGTATTCAGATAAGGCTCCTGAAAATTACAAATTTTTGTATATATAAAAATGAGAATCCCTTTTGCTTTTCCAAATTCAGTGTGCAGTCAAATTTTTATGAATACATATACCGCAAATTTTTATGGCATAAAATGAACAGCTCTGTAATACGTGGTAAGAAAGTATACGATGTATTGTTACTTTTATCTAAAATGTAATTAAGCTTTATAGCATTGTGTTTCCAGCGTTCTACTCTATACTCTGTACCATAAACTCTCATTATCAGTAACAATGCAGCCGATGCACTAGACAGCATCTCTGTCACAGGTATTACGGGACTTCTTTTCCATAAGGCAGAAATGGAAAAACTCCCGTACCAGTCACTGAAATTTAACAGTGAATCATCATGCCTACACTTTACTGGAAAACTGTTAAAGAGAACAAACATTCAGTGAGGGTAAAGGCAATAATACTTTAAAACAAACAAAAAAACCACCTGTAAAAATCTTACATCGGGTAAATTTCAGCATCTGATAATAGTTGTGATTTTGTTAGAGATAAATGCTGAAGGTTGTTCAACTTATTCATTGATAACCTAGGTGAAGGGACAGAGCGTACCCTCAGCAAGTTTGCTGATAATACAGAGCTGGGAGGAGTGGTGGATGCACCGGCAGGCTGTGCTGCCATTCAGCGTGACCTGGGCAGGCTGCAGAGTTGGGCGCAGAGGAACCTGATGAAGTTCAACAAGGGCAAGTGCAGGGTTCTGCACCTGGGGAGGAACAACCCCATGCACCAGTACAGGCTTGGGGCAGACCTGCTGCAGAGCAGCTCTCTGGTGGTTGACAAGTTGACCATGAGCCAGCAGTGTGCCCTGGTTGCCAAAAAGGCCAATGGCATTCTGGGGTGCATGAAGAAGAGTGTGGCCAGCAGGTTCTCCTCCCTGTCTACTCTGCCCTAGTGAGGCCCCATCTGGAGTACTGTATCCAGTTCTGGGCTCTCCAGTTCAAGAAAGATGAGGAGCTACTGGAGAGAGTCCAATGGAGGGCTATGAGGATGATGAGGGGACTGGAGCATCTCTCCTACAAGGAAAGGCTGAGGGAGCTGGGCTTGTTCAGCCTGAAGAAGAGAAGGCTGAGAGGGGACCTAATAAATGCTTATAAATATCTGAAGGGTGGGTGTCAGGAGGATGGGGCCAGACTCTTTTCAGTGGTGC
>Ga0065711_1026594_pt1:30000-64946 | contig 64946 bp, 31 predicted proteins | sample Hoacrofraction12_FD_59098 | JGI IMG/M metagenome (GOLD analysis project Ga0065711, IMG submission 59098) | Hoatzin crop microbial communities from Cojedes, Venezuela - Epithelial fraction 12 v2 (version 2) | ecosystem: Host-associated > Birds > Digestive system > Esophagus > Crop... | reverse complement strand
AGCGCACAGTAAAACGTTTCAATTTTTTTTTTTTTTTTTTTTGCTGAGGTCATAGCCTTTACTTTCTGATTTCCTTTCCTGGAAATTTAAATCCTAGAATTATAATGGTTTATCTGCAGGGAGCCTCTGGATGGCGTATTCTCCAATGGCCTGCTCAAAGCAGAGGCATCTTAAAAGCTTACTTTAAGTTCTGTTAGTAATTGTTGCCGCAGACTTCCCAGAATATTTGAGCAGATAAACCACTGGACTACTACCTGAATGAATGACTTCTACCAGAAGCTAACCACAGTATAAAGAAAGAGACAACACAATCTCAGGAACACCTCGCTGAAATTTTAAGCTAGATTCACATGTATAGAAAAAAAATTACTTTTGTCTATTTCTTTAAAAAAACTCTAGTGGTTTTATAGTTTGTCTACTACTCCACTAGAGTACATGAACACAGGAAGAGGTATCTATTTGTGAAAGAAAATATGAGAGTATATGCAGTATAATACAGATGGAAGGGATAAAAAGTTGATTTTTTAAATGGGGGTCATCTTATGTATAGGAAGCACTGTAATGAAGAATGTATTGGTAAAACCTTTAAAGAAAAAAAAAAATCCCTTTTTTTTTCCTCTGTACTATAAACTAAATATTTAGCATGAAAATTTCCAGAAAGCCTATTGTTCATAGTGAATTATGTTCCTTTATATTACCAGATGTTCCTAACTCTGAAATGGATTGGCCCTGTAAGTTACCTGAAGGAGTGTCCCATTTAGTTTGATCTAATTAGTATCTCCCATACCACGACATTCCTTTAAGTTCTCTGGAAGAATGTCACAATTATAACCTGGACTAATCAAGTTCCCCAAATTAGAACTCCATTAGAGGAGAGATTTAAAAAACCAACCACCACACAGCACATCTTTGTCACAGTATTTTTCAGCGTATCTGTAAGGAACTTGCCAGCTACAAGTTATCCCCATGTTCATATGGTCTCACCCATCAGAAAAATGCATCTATATATCAACCCTTCGAAGAGAACATTTCAGAATTTCTTCAGAAATATTTCAGAGAAACACATCAAATGCTTGATGAGTTGCTAGGTGTTAGAATTTTATGCCTTGATATTAACATGTTTATCATCAGTTAAGATTTTGGGGACTCAAAATACTTGGGAGGACTTTGCAATATTGGAAGTAACACAGCAAAGAAAATTATCTCTGGTATTTCTTTTCTTAGTGCTGACAAAATTAGTAGGATAAAAGTCAAAGCTGGCATTTCATTAGCTAGTAATAGCATGAATTGGAGATGTTATAATCCACAATGTCCAAAAAGTTTCAATATGGTAAAAGAGTGAGTTCAGGAAGAGTCAGTTACAAACTATATTCCCCAACCAATAAAAAGTCCAGCCTGAAGAGGCTCTCACTAGCTTCTTACAACACTTTAAAAAGTGATTATTGTAGGTTGTGGGGGGCTTTTGTAAAAGAAAGTCATTGTGCTTCATATCTTCTCTATAAGGAGAACTATCTCAATCCCCTTTTAGTATAATTTTACACTGCAAAATAAGATAATTATAATGAAACAGCCGTTATTAATGGTTTTACTGGGTTGAAAAGGCTGACTAATTTACAAAGCAATTTATTCATTGTCTTGTACATTTCCATTTGGCATTATTGCTTTCAGATTATTGCCTTTTCACTGAACAGCTTTCTTAAAAAAATATTATTCCCTGGTGCATTTTCTGTTGGTTGGAATGTCTGCTTTCCCCTTCTGCGGATGGACAGAAATCCATAAACTGACATTTTTAAAAGAACTTTTAGCTTTTTAAGCAACTATATTACATTTTTATGTTGCCTTCTATCTAAGGTTTCTAAGTGTGATTATCATCTAAAGTAAAATAACTTACTTCCCATGCACTTTTCAGACGGCCCAATTCAAATTTAATAGAGGATGTTAATGTGCAGATTTTTAAAGTGAGACCAATCAGTAGGCTGACTCACAAAGAGCACATCAGTTGAAAAAAGGAGCAACTTGTTTCCTTAGTATCCCTTCTAACCTAAAAAAAAAAGTCCTTGTAGTCATGGCCCTATCCTAAAATGTCTGATCTTAGTAGTCTTTAAGGATTTTCAAGTCAGCCATGAATAAAACAATACTGAAAAGAATCTGAGTTCCATTTTTTAATAATAGGTAACCTGATTGCATTATGTATCTGAGGAATGTTTAATAGATAAAAGAATGAAAATTAATGCAAAACTTAATGATGCAGAGAAAGTGCAATGTCAGCTGAAACTAGCCCATTATTATTGTGTGCTAGGAGTAACTAATTGGTTCTGTATACTTATTTACCCAATAATTATATATTCATCCTGGTATTTATCCAAATTTACTACTAAAACCAGGAACACTGAATTAACATTTTATTTCAACCGATTTCTGTTGTATGCGCATTTTCTGTGTTGGAAGCTGTCACGGTTCTTCGGGAGGATGGGAAATGTAGTGGAATACCCCTATGCCATGGATCAAAACAGCACGCTCCTGCAGGCTCTTGAAGGAAAAACCGATTTTATTCCTTTGCTATGGGCTGGACCAGTGGGAATGATGGACAAAAACCTCTAAACAATTACTTTTAATTGACAGCTCTTTTATTGGTATACTCAAAAGACTCTAGGTGTGGACCAATATCCAACTGCAGAAGCAGCTGTTCATCAGAACCACAAATATATTGTTATTTCTTCCCATCAGCTTGCCATCTAGGTAGAAGATGAGACAGAATATAAAGAATGCACATGGGGCAATAGCAAGAGGCAGTGTGCTTGACTTGTCAGTTCAATATCTAATCTGTTATTTTTCACTGTACATCAAGAAGCAGCAGAACGTTTGAGTCATGATAAAGTAGTCTGATGGATGGCAACAAGGTTCTTTTTTCCCCCCACATGGGAGATACAGTCTGGGAGCTGCATGAAAATATCATAGAAACTTAAAAAGTGAACAACTGAAAATAATATCATTCTTCAGTGAAAGGCAGTAGAGTCAGAGGAAAAAAGGCAGTAAAGTCAGAGGAGATTAGACTGTTCAGGGCCTTGAATGGGAATACAAGTTTCTTACTTTCAAAGCGATCACATTTTTCAACAAATTCTCAATAAATATGAGCAGCCCAAGACTTTAGTTATAAAAGACAAAGGAAAAGGGTGCTGCAAAAAATCAAGATGGCCTGGATAGTTTCAGCTGGATGTGTGGATGTTAGCCTAGGGAGATTATACAGAAAGTATCTAGAAGACCTACACTGGTATAGAAAAATGCCAAATTGTCTGAAGTCCTGACTGACGGACAAATGATGACTGAGGAAGGTGGTAATAAGAAGAGATTTGGGTGGGAAAAATTAAGACCTTTGATATATGAGGTGCGAATTTGAGTTGATGCTGCAGTGACAAGACGGGAGTGGCAGATGTGTGATTCATGATCCTAGGGCAATAGTTCAGATGAGAAATGGATGAGAAATAAATTTTACAAAGACAAAAAGATCCAGGACAGAGCCATGTGAGACCCCACAAAACAGCTGGAGGGGTCACTGCTGTAATACATGCTGAAGGAGTGACCACAAATAGATCCAGGAGGAAAAGCTGCAGAAGGTCAGGAGATTGAGGATAAAGTCATCCCAGACTGAAAAGGATGCAGAGTTCTTACACATGCAAGGCTTTTGCATGAGTGATCACTGAAGACATTGGCAAGAGCAGTTTCAAAAAACTACAAGACAAGGACGCTGGATTAGCAACAGCCAATGGTTGAATGAGAACAGAGAAACTCTGTTACACAAACTTAGGGATGATACCTATGGTATACCCATGATACCTGCTTTTCTAACTTCTTCAGATGAGATGTATTGGGAGGGGGAAAGGAACGCAGGAGCAGGAAGAGATTAATGAAAATCAGAAAGAAAACAAGAAAAGTAAAAATGAGAAATCAGCAGCTAATGTGGGATGATCATGGTGTGCCGAAAGAATAAAAAGATATTAGACATGAAAATTTCTTACAGTCATGATAAGAGGGGCTGTTCAGGGAATGCAAGAAACCTTGACGGACAGGAACAGCCAGATTACATTTCTTGGTATTTGTCTGTAAGAAATCAAGATCCTCTGCAGAGAGGGAAACAGAGAGGAGGGATTTTTTTGAATAGTTAAACAGTGAACTGGATTACAAACATTTATACAACGAACACGGAGTTTAGCTGGGAATCTGGCAAGCCTGGAGTCTGCACTGACCGAGGTGAACCAGGAGTAACCAGCATGCGGAGAGAGTTTCCACAGAGATGTTCTGCGTACCAAGCTGGGAAAACCACAAATCAAGAGCTGCCAATGGAGAAGGTAAGAGAGACCAAAAGATGAAGAGGAGTAAATCGAAGGAAATTCACAATCTTTGCAAAAGCAGGAAAGTCAGAGACTTCCTGAGGAGCCATCGATACTGATGATGGGTGCATGGGGCAAGGGAGGGCCCTGGGGGTTACAGAGAAAAAGAACAAGCAACAGCTGGAAGTGGAGGACTGCACTGGTACCACCCCCTTTCCCCTGGCCAACTACAGCAGCCTCAGCAAGGATCCTATCTTAATCATGCATGTGCAAAATGTTAAATGAAGATTTCCTTTTGGAAAAGGAAATGGAAAGGGAAAAGTGTAGTAATATAACATAGCTAAATAGAGATAAACAAGCCTGGTTATTTTGCCAGTTCTCAAATTAATAAGATTAGAATAAAAAGCCCCAATTACAAGCCAAATGGCCTAATATCTTCTCTAATATCCTTTTTATAAATGTACAGTTTAACAATAAATGACTGCAGCCAGCCTGAGATATTCAATATTGTAGCATTTGTATGATTTTCCTCTCTATGCACAAAGGTAGTTTTCTTTATTTTTTGTTCAGGGTATTCTCTAAATGTACTGCTAATAGCACAAGCATGCAATTTGCTCCTTCAGATATACATAGATGCCTCGGATCCCTGGCCAGATCCTTGGCCAGGTACAACTCTGCCTAACACTGTTACTGCTGGCAGTAGAGTGGCCCCAATGGAGGGAACTGCTGCTAAGATGACTACTCACCTCCTCTTCAGTCCATAATCTGAAGGGGGTCAGACTCCAGCTGCTTCACACTGACTCTCAACAGAGCAGACCTCTTGTGGCACTGAGCCAGTTTAAAATTATTTTGAGATTAGTTTTATCAAACACCATGCTCTATCACGCTTACTTGAATTTTATGCTTTCTCTTAATTTCATGGCTTTCTACTTGTAAAGTCTGAGATAAAGTGATTTAAAATCTATGTATAGGTACACATACATGGGGAAAAAGTCCGTGGGATTTGTCTTGACATAATTAAACAAACATTTGTGTTTGAGTTTCTCAAAGTTAGCTACTAGACTCTTGAAAAGCTACATGTAATTTTATCTTTTTATAGACAAAACCTTAGCTGAGTTTTATACCTATTCTTCAATCTCATCTTCTCCCAAGGAGTTTGATATTGAGGGGTGGCAGTGTCACTTCGGCACACATCTATTCTCTCCCCAGAAGAATACTTCCTCTTGTTTTGTGTGTGCGTGTGTGTCCCCTCCATTTTTCAGGCATTAGACACTTTATTTAGATTTAGATTAAATAAGGCTGTTTTCATCTGAGATCTTATTTCCTGGAAATTCAGACTTTGCAGTTCAGTCCTGATCTAATTATTATAATGAGACCTGAAATAATAGTTTTTTACTTCCCTCTACAAACTTACACGGATTTAAAAGAAGAATGGACACATCATAAGCACCATAGGAACCTTCTTAAATGAGCTGAATTCCCCTGTAAAGCACCTAATTCCCTCTGCACAGTCATGGCTACCTTATCTCACCTATATCAGAACATGGTACAAGTGAACTAAAATGAACAAGCTCATGATGTCATAACATCCATCAAAGATACCTTTGGAATGTCCATGTCATACTCAGGTCTGCAGTCTGACTGATTATGAAAATTTGAGGCCTTACCTTATTGTCCTTAATAACCTTTACAAAAATAAGGAAAAAGTGTAAGAACGCTCAAAATAAATAGATCATTTAAACTGCTATGCTGTGGAAATGCCAAATGCCCAAACACAGCTATGAAGTTTATGCAGTGTTGGAAATTTTCACCTGGACACAATGAATAATGGCAGGCAGACATTTCTTTTAAAAAAAACACCTTCTCCTGGCAATTTGCCCTGTACTCAGCCAACACCAATCACTTCACCTTCCTTTACAAGAAATCAAATACTCTGGAACTTGTCCTGTGGCTATTCTGGAGTTTCTTTATAGGCTAAGACCTCCAATATCAGTTATTATTTGTAGTGTTTGTTTATATGGCATTTTATAAAGTCATAAAAGAGAATGTGTGTGCTGTGGCAGGGTTGCCAAATTTTACTCTGACAGCTAATGTGCCGCAGAGTGATCCATAACTCACTTCTGGAAGAGGCTTAAAATGAGAGAAAAAAATCCCTGTGGATTAGTAGAAAGTTTCCTAAAATGAGAGTTTTATGAGACTAGAAATTCAAATCTTCTAACTGGTATTTAAATTTCCAAGCCATTCATCACATATGTTTTTCAGAGAGTCCACAAGATATGATTTAAAATAGTTATAAAGAACAATTCTGTTATTTTTCATTAAGTTCCATGTAATTCTTTAATCTTTCCTCCGAAAATCTCCTCCATCGGGCAGAAGCAGTATTTCTTGGAGATGAGAAATGTCATACTTTCAAGAAACAAGAGCTAGGATATTATTGTCAAAAACAAATGCCTGCTAGTGGGGCAGCAGTGTTAGAGTGGGAACGACTTAATGGGTGGTATCAATCTGGTGCTCAATGGCACGAAAAAAAGACCCAAGCCTGAAATACCAGGATTGTTAATAGACTTTCTGTGCTTGTAAGAAGCACCTCTCAAAGAAAATGTCCTTGCCACTTGCAGGAATAGATTTCCCTTATTCCTTTTGCCCAAAAGTTACCCCTTTGCAACTAAATCCACAAGGAGTGAGCTACAAGGAATTAATTTTCAGGATCTTCAAAACGTGGTAGGTAGATATACAAAATGCATGGGAGCTCAGTATTACAAATCCTACACATCAGGTTTTCAGGCACCTTTCTTCTCTGCTCGGCATGCAAGGAAGGTCAGACAATGAGCAACGTCACCAGGTTGATGTGTCTTTGTGACTGTAACATGGTGAGGCTCTGTTTGACACTAAGGTTCAAACACAACTTCGTAACCACACTAAAAAACTTGAAAGATAAGAGAAGATAATATACAAACTCTCAAGGATTACAATTATGACGAGGAATTTCATTAAACTCGCTAGTATTATATACTGCACCATGCTGTAGTAACAGCGGAGTCACTTAATTCTCCTTTGAAACAAACAAAGCACCCATCAATGTTTTGCAGCTGATGTAGAAACGAACTTCTAAGACTGACGTATGAGACAGCAGTAACTTGGGTTTGCATTTAAAACATAGGATATAACCTTCCGCCATCACCACCAACCCCTTCCTCCCTACATACTTTATTTTAGTGATAAAAAGCCTAAATCCTGGCATCAGGACTAAAGCAACAAGCCAGAGTGCCCTGGTCAGTCCCACCTCATGACAGGTAACAGCCAACCACAGAGAAACAAACACCCCAGAAAATCCCAAACTTTTGAAATTTTTCTGTGATTAAGGATCCGTGACTACAGAGATACTGGTATATGAAAAGGCAGGAGCTGTTATGCGGCGTAGAGTGGCCCAGGATGAGGCTTTGAACGGTGCATATACTCTTTTCATTCACCTGCAGGAGACAAGCTAATGAGTCAATACCTCTGCAGGGACTTCCAGCTAGTCAGACCACAAAAGCCTTCCTGTTTAATAACTGAGCATGTTTCTCATCTGCAAAGCCACCAGGGGCCTTGATGCAATTAGAGGCAGAGGTGTCTGCACAGCGGTGACACCAAAAGGTGTAGCTAAGGACTGGACATACAGTTTTTCTTAGCAAGAAACATCTCCACTTCTTACTGCACTCCCCACCTGAGAAAGACACATAGCACAGATAAAAGGAAGATGGCAGTTAGGAGGAATGGTTTTCTGTGAATGCCAGAATGAGGAATTTTTTAAATTGTTATTGTGTATGTAAATAATTGAGTAATCTATACTTTATTAATGGGTAAGAAGGCACACCGAGTACCCCTGCAGCTACCACTAGCCAGTTGCAGGCATTCGGTATATCAGCCAGTCTGGCCCAAGGAGGTGTACATGGCAATTCGAATTTCAGAGTCAACACCAGTGATTTATGGGCTAATTTATACACGAGGTTGTAGGCAAAAGAAATCTCAGTTGTCCTTAGATATTTCACAAGAAAACTGTGCTAAGCTGGTGCTGTTGAAGAAAGCTTTCACAACTGGTGGAGAAATATAGAAGTTTAGTTTTCATTTTACTTATGAATGCTAAATCTAAGGAAACTCACTCCATGAAGAAGGATTTGCAGGGTTGTGCCACTGGCATATGTAAGATCCAAATCAAGTCCAGCAATGAAGCCACTGTGAAATTATTTGCCAAATTCAGTTATCAATATCTGCAAATCAGTAAGCCATTTAAAAATTTCTTTGCACTGCAGAGAAAACAAACTACATATATAGGTTATTGCTTGGCTTCAGTTTAAAAATAGATAGGGAGAAAAATTAAAACCAGTAAAGCTACTTAAATTCAGGTTATATAAAACATGCAAAGGCAATGAAAAATTGAAGTGAGGTCTTAAATGGCAGCAACTGTTTTCTTCCCCTCTCATTACAGAAGAACAAACTGACTCAGAAGCAAAATGTATTTAAGGTAGCCATATGGTCTTAAAGATAAGAAATGCAATGTCCTAAAGATGCCCATATGAAGACTCTGAAAAGCTTTTGGAAAAACAGATGTAATTCTTATCAGAATGTTATTGGCTTTGGTTACTAAAAGAGAAACTGCAAATACTTCACCTTCTCTTATAAAATGATTTAAAAATCAAATAAATACCTTGTTTGTCCATATTTTCTTACTGTTTCATTTGAAATATTTAATTTTTAAACGCTTTAAGCATACTGCTGGCTTTGTGAGAGTGGGGGTTTTGAAGACTCAAGCAGCTAGTGCTCAGATTTCTAATAATAGAAATTCAAGATTTTGAGTGATCAGCGAATTTTCTTTTATTAAAATATATTGGGTCCCCCTATATTCTCCTTGTTGTTATTCCTCGTCTTCATGCATGAGCTCTTTCGAACAAAATATTTGATCATGATAACAATAATTTAGACTCCACAGTTAAAAAAAAAAGGAGGAACTCAATACATTCATCTAATTCATATCACATAATACCCTCCCTTGAAGAACTGCTTTTATGTAGATTTCTGCCAAGTTCACCATTGAAAACCTACTTTTAAATTCCTGTCAGGTGCTTTCTGCTTGAAGGGCTCCAGTGTGTGGGTGGCTGTTTTTCTTGTATGTGCCACGATGAGTCTCCTCCTCAGAGAGCTGGGGGAGGAGGGAGGGGGGAGTGTTTTTCCTCTTTTCGTTTCACACCACATTTGTAAAATGAGAGACAAAATGTCCTACCTCCTGAAAAAAACCTGTCCTGGAAAATTTTAATGTTCCAGAAAAAAAATCTCTCCATCTAGTTTATGTGCTGGTATTTAATACCATATACCTCATCTGCTATTAATGGCTTGGTAATTTAGATCATTGTCTAAAAATCTGTAATCTGGACCTGTTTATGCATTTCCTTCTTTTAGGTGAGCTGAAAGAATATGATTTCCTCTTATCTACCTGGAGATCACAAGGCAAAATTCTCTGACTTTGGCTTTCAGTGAGACAGAAAAGACTCCACATTTTAAAGAACCTGTTGACGAACAGGGAGCTTAAAAAAAGAGATCGCACATAATTTTCTAAATAATACATGTTGTTGCCTTTTCATTAGTTTTATCTTAGCATCACGACATATTAAGTGTCCTGGTAACATGCTGTATAAATTCCACTTGCCAGAAGTTTCTGTAATATACGCTTTCAGGGGAGAGGTCTTCCTCTACAAAGGAGTACGCAATGGAAGATGTGCAACTGCTGACGAGCCAGCCCCGCTTCAAGTTCATGAGCAGCTTGTACACACAGGCTCCAAGCAGGGAGTCGCATCGGGGTGTCCCACCAGCGACAAGGGTGCAGCCATCCTCCTCCGCAGCTCTGGGAGCAGCCCTGTGCTCCCTTTGTGCTGCGTAAGGTTACGCGGTGCCTCCGCCTGCTGCTGCTCCTCTGCTCCTCGCCGGGCCATTGCACTTCATTTGATCAGCCATTAGTCAGAGAGTCTAACACTTATAATTTTCTTCATGCATAGCATTTGCTGCAAGAATTAGATTTGTTGCATGATGTGGGATATAAACTATAATAATTCTACTTAGAATGAAATTTTCTTCTGGCTTTTGCAGTGTTAGAAAAAGTACTCATATCCCACTAAATGCATAACATTACTGTTCCCAGCATTAACACTATCTTAATGACTACTTTCCTGCATGTGTTTCCTATCACAGAGACATCTTATGTTTCAAGCTAACAAGTTAATTGTGTAGAAGAAAAATGAGTCCCAAAAATGTCAAACGCAAAAAGACAAAAATCACATCCTTTTTCAGTTCATCTGGTTCACAAACCAAAGCCGTCCCAAGTTAACTGTGCTTCCAGCTTTACCTGTGCCGACACCAAACAGCGGGTACTGGCTCGTCAGAAGAGATGCTGTTGAGACCTGCCTGAGTGTGAAGAGCTGTTAGCACAGCAGAGGGGAAACCCACGACTCCCTTCTGCTCGTAACAACTTGCAGGTGGATTTTGGGTCATCTGTTTTGAAAAGGTGGAGGCTTTGAATGGCACCACAGGTGACTGACTGCTGCTATCAAAGAAAAGTACTCTATGTAGGCCAGCTGATCTATGTCTTCTCCACACTGCATTTCAGCCCACTGCTCTGTTTGTCAGTCTGGCTGTGTCCTTCTCCAGCCCACTCGCACCTGGCCGGCTGGAGGCTGCTTGGAGCACCTTCCTCTGTCCCACAGTCCAAGCTGCCCTTTTGGTTTTACCAAGCAGTGTGTATTCTCAGTCAGGCCTTACTTCTTTACATTTTGCTGTGCAATTTGCCATTTGTTTGTGGCATGCTTTTGCATGCCAAGCCTGCTCCTGAAAATCATGTAAAACAGTCCTTCCTTATTGTCTCTTTTCCCTAATCAGTACTGAAAAGATGTTGAAAACCTCATGGGTTAGTTAGAAGAAGCTGGGGCAGCAATGTGTGTGCTTTCTTATAGTTGGCTGGAGAGTTGGAGACAGTCTCCTCCTAATTAAGGAACGTAAACTCTCCTGTTTTAATTACAGCAAGGAGTAAACTATACCAACATAAGAACCTTCATACTGATATAGCTGTGTCCACTTGAGGGACTCCATAAATATCATTAGACAAAGAAGAAAAAGAAATATCAGACTCTCTGACAAAATATGCTGGTGCATAATCCTTCTGTAAATGGAGCCTCAGGCTTGTTGTTCCCAGACTCTTCTCTCTGCCTCTGCCGCAGCCTGTCCATGCGCGGATGGGGCTCCCCAAGGTAACGCCTGCAGAGTGTGAGCGAGAGAGCTGGTGGACACCCCTGTCCCAGTGGGCTGAGGATGGTGATCCCCAGGCTAAGCCAGAAGAAGAATAAGGAAACTCTGGTCCTAGGGGAGGCGGCTGATAATATACGAAGCAGGGAGCGACAATGAGACAGATATTAGAAAGCCCATCTTGAAGTGAGTCTAAGGAACTCACTGGGGCAAATTAAACTTTTGAAACATAAAAGCAAGTGGCAGCCAGCTGGGTTTGTGTCTTCTCAGATGGGATGGACCTGGCTGACCACTGAGGGCAGTTGGTCCTTTTTCTCATCACAGGCTGGGCTGCCCGCGACACCTCGAGGGACACACCAGGGAGGACCTCTCAGCAGGGCCAGCTCCCACCAAATAGCTGCACTCCCTAAAAGGAACTCCCTAACTCCCTAACACTCCCCCAGGCTGTGGGACAAGGACAAGAAGAGCCCCCTCCCTTTCTGATAGCTTAGGGAGGCGTTGACCAGCTCCAGATACGCTCCTGATCAGCACGTCACCCGTGGGACACCCAGGGTCCCAAACCTGATTTTAACTGATGTCTGCCTCTGTATCTGTGGCACTGACACTCTGGGAAGGATATTTCACTTATTCTTCCCAGCTAGAAAGGTATCAGACAATCCCCTGCTATGAATTTTAACACCTACCTTGCTTTTCTCTCCCACTTTATTTCACCTGCTCTTACATTTCATTGCTACCATAGTACCATGTTTTGCCTCAGTATGTTTTGAAATTTGTCTGAAAAGTGGGTTATGGCTAAATTGTATTCTATAAATGTTTTCTTTGGCCACTCTCAATTGATGATACAATCTTTCTCTTTTTTACAACGTATTCATTCTCCCCTCTTCCTCTCTCATTTTCTGACTAGCCTGTTCAGAGAAAGTACATGTAAATTAAGGAGAGCAGAGACAGGTTGTAATGGCAGTGAGTGAGCAATTTGGCTCGTGGTGCTTAGTTCAGAGAACAAGCAGTCAGCCTGATGTTGAAGATGATGGGCTGCCTACGGTTCTTCCTCCTTGTCTTCCTCAGAGAACAACTAATTGTGTCCTATAAACATGACCTTACATGAACACTCACATAAAATCAGCTGAGAACATGACCTGACGGCCCTCCCATTTGCAGACGAGCAGCGTCTGTCCTATAGCTCCTTTGGAAACCTGCTTCCCCGGGCTCTGCACCCTCCACTCAAGTTTTGTCACCCAGCTGAGTGCTGTCACGTAACTCCTTAGAGGATATACGCCCAAATTAGATTTCTGGATCACTAGTGTTTTGGGGTTAATGATGAGAAGACTAGTTAGCAACCCTCTAAGCACTGTCCTTTACAAAACAAAGCCAGCACATTGCAAGGGGTATTCTAGTCAAGGCTTCTTCTGTAGAAGAACTAATTGTGTCTCACTGGGAAGAAATCAAAACGGCAGTTCTTCATGCAGCATGACTATCAAGGCAAAAGGAGGACAGTGACACCATAATCTGGCACACAGAAAAATGCATGGAAGTGGGCTCTTTGGGGTTTGTCAAACTGGATTTTAGAAAGTTTAATCTACTTTCTTTGTTATTGCTGTTCAGGAGGATCTAAGATGATATTCATCACAAGGCAAAGGTCCACACCAAGACAGAAGTCAAACGACAAATGTGTTACTCACTAGGGCTATCTGAATCTTTTTGAATGTTGAGGCTTCTTTAAAATACATATTCTCTATTGCGATGAAGTCATCTCTTCCAGTAAATTACTCACATTACTGGTTTTGAACATACACTCATAATGAATCTCCAAAGAGATGTTTATTTGAATGTGTGATTTTCTACCTAAGTGCTGTTCCATATTTCTGGAAATATGCTTAGCACATTTAATATTTCTTTCAGTAAAAACTATCTTCTGTATTTCAAGGCAATTCAGAGATATTGAATGTAGCTATAGTTCTTGTTTTAAGGAAATATTTCACCTGATGCTTCACATACTAAGCATTATGCTGATAGATAGCCATCAAATGAAACTTGTTACGGGGACTGTGCACATCAGCTTCTAAGCCTGCCAACTACAGGAATCTTTTTCTTCCTCTGAAAGGTCTAGAGCTGACCACCATCTGACACAGGAGACACACTGGTGGACATTAGATGAGATTAGACATGGCAGTTTCTATATTATTGTGTGAGTAGGAGAGCTGTAGCACCAGCCAGAGGTTTATAGTTTCTCAGTTTGATCCTGCCTTGGAAAGCACAAATAGAATAGAAACCTCCTCTAAGTCTTGCTAGAGATGCCCTCCGCGAGGGAGGGTTGCCCAGGCGAGTTGAGCTGTACATAGCTGCACGTTTGCTCCATCTCTCCAGCGTGCCTAACTTGTGACAGGGCAGAGCCACACTCAGCTTCTCACTGGCAGCTGCTCATCTGTGGTTGCTGTCCTATGTGAAGGGGTAAGGGGAGCAGGAGAATCAGCAGCCACTACATTTACAAAGCTCAGATGCAGTCAAACAAATTCCCTTGTCCTTGGGATTTTCCCAGCCTGACAAGTAAGCGGACATAGCATAGTCAGACCTTCAGATCTGCTTTCTTGCCTTGAATACAAGCAGACTTTAAGTAAACCAGGTTTATTTTTATATCTTTTTCTAATTATACATACACACACATACATACAAATACATACATATATATGTATGTCTCTACACTTGCATGTCTCTGTGTGCGTATATATATATATATATATATATATATTAGAATCATGGTTTGGGTTGGAAGGAACCTTATAGATCATGTAGTTCCAACCCCCCTGCCATGGGCAGGGACACCTTCCACCAGACCAGGTTGCTCAATGCCCCATCCAGCCTGGCCTTGAGTGCTTCCGGGGGGCGCAGCCACAGTTTCTCTGGGCAACCTGTTCCAGTGCCTCACCACCCTCACAGTTAAGAATTTATTTCTCATGTCTAATCTAAATCTACCCTCTTTCAGTTTAAAGCCATTATCCCTTGTCCTATCACTACATGCCCTTGTCAAAAGTCCCTGTCCGTTTTTCTTGTAGGTCCCCTTCAGCTACTGGAAGCCTGCACCAAGGTCTCCCCAGACCCTTCTCATCTCCAGGCTGAGCAGATCTGTATCTCCTCCTGAATTCCTCTTCCCCTGCAGTGCAACAAGCAGAGAGCAGGGGCTCTGCTAGATAGCTGCAAGGGTTACAGCACTTGCCCAAGGTGCTCCTGCCGGAGGCAACGTGAAGGGTGTGCTCAGCTCTGCAAGTAGCATTCACTTTATCTTACCCACAATAGCATGTGTGTCTTAAACACCCCTGGTCTGAACCGAGTAGCTAAGCTCAGATGCCGTGTTTCAAATAACAAATCAAATACAATTTTATTTCCCCCGGGAAGACACAGAATGCTTACCCTTGTATGAAACATGTTTCAAGGTACAAATTACACACAGACCACCTGGACTGGTAATAGAGGCATCCCTGTTGAAGATCTGCTTTAACTGCGTATTTGTTACTTCAGTTTATTGCCATGATGATCCTTCGCTAAACCGTTGCTCTGGATATTGCTCTGCCTTTTTCTGACTGGTTCCCCTTTTTACAGTAACAGATCTTTGAAATAAAATTTATCAACCAGCCATTTACATTAAAAGCAAGTTAAGACTAAATGTTCCTCTATGCCCACACTGTGTTACTTGCATATACTAGTAGCTACGATAAACAAGGCTGCCTCTTAGTGTGTATAAATGTAAACATACAAAACATGTATTTATGCACATCTTGAGATGTGAAATTCTAAAAATACTGTAAGAACAGTAGAACAGGAAAATAAATTGTTACCCAGGAATCACAGGATGTCACGCTTTCGCAGCATGCATGTGTTGATTAAGTGTGTAATATTTAAAGCTAACAGAGTAGTTACAAATTTGCTTGACAGAAAGATTATCTCCAGTATATTTAGTTCTACAACTAATAAGAGTTATGGATATAAATCAGTGCTCTTTAAATGCTACCTTATTTCTTCTAGGTCTCACACATCCTTTCTCTGGATGATCTCAAAACACATTTAAAAAAACAGTGATTGTCATGATTGACCACTGGAATACATTTCAATTCTGGTAGAGAGTCCCAAGCCAAACAAGTCACAGGACAGGATCAAATAAATCTATATTCGTTAGAGTATAGACTAAGTTTTATTTAAAAGCTCTTCTACACAGCAGTAGAGCAAAAATTTCACTATCTGGAACTTCACGCTGAATTTAGGCAGATTTCCTGAAACATTATCCTAATGCTTACACAAATGCAATTACTACCAAATCAATATTTTATATTCAAGCCTAATTACAGTACCTGAATTAGAATGCTACTAAAGAGATGTGCAGTTGGCTGGTTAGTAGACTTTAGCTGGCTGATATAAAACCTGACAAAAAAAATCTGTTTTGGTTTCCTCATTGTGAGTACACAATGTTAGAATCAACTTTGCTGGTTTGGATAATTGTCACACGTACAGGATGTCTACAAAGAGCTACCAGTCTTACTGTCTCAAAATAAATTCTCAAGGAAAACACGCGTCCTCTTTTTCAGCTGGCATTCACATTTCTGAAAGGTACAGTTTTCTTTGTAATATTGCAAAGAAGAATTCAGAACAGAATTTCTAATAAGGGCTGAGATTACATCAGTTGCAAATATATGAACTAAGGTGTTTTAACGACTTATTGCTGTGTCTTGTTGCCTCTTCAGATTTATTTCTTCTTAGCAGAAGTCAATTGAATGCCCCAATCCCCATCCTGGGATTTCAGATCTGAGCCATCGAAGAGGGAAATGCAAATTGGAAAGGGCAGGCAGGACTCATCTAACTTTCCAGTAGGTTGTCATCATAAAAACTCAAAGATCAGAGCTGCACAGAAAAATGTATCGCCTTAAGAATCACACCCAAATTATCCTCTCTGACAGTTTCAGGCAGGTTTGCCTCATTACCGTGTAGCAGACATGTCACCTTCCTGTGTGTCTTTCAAGCGGTACAGGGTGGGGAAAAAAATGTTCATTTTCTGGCACAGGAATTAGACTTGATTATGGTCCAAAACTTCTATGCTACTTCCCACTCCTTATTAGCACTCTTCTCAGTATGTGCAGCTCCTGCAGGGTCCTTCTCCTGCTATAAAATATTCCTCCCAGAGTTTACTCTGATGGCGTGCAATTAGCAGTCATACAAAGTAATTATGGCTTCAATCTGTGCACTCATTGGTCTTCTTTTCCGCAGAACACAAAGGCATGACGACCACTAAAGGCACTGTCTCCAAATGGCAGACAGAGAACGTGGAAGTGCTATACTGATGTAACCTCCCTGTCTTCAACAAACTTTTAGCGAAATGATTTTGGAAAGAGATGGAGAAATGGAGGAGACCGAGGTTTCTTTGCTTCTTTCATCATGTCCACATAAAAATATGGAGATCTATGAGGCATCCCACATGTATTAATTTTGTTCACTGCAGTTTTGTCACCTGAACATGAACTCATGAAGAAGATCTAAGAAATGAGGTGGTGGTTATTAACATTGAACAAGAGTAGAGAAATGGCATTATTTGTGTCAAAATCTAACACTCAATTTTACAAACAATATAAATTAGACACAATATAAATTAGAAGTGCAAGATCGACCATGAAAATGACCTTGTTCTGTCCAGTGAAAGACTAAATGAAAGACTAAGGCACCTCGAGTGAAGAAGTTTAAGCGGCAATTAAGTCATGATCCACTTCTTCCATATGAAAGGAAAATGCCTCATAGTACCAGACTTCTCAATCCATCCAACTCAGGCTCTCCAAGAGGTAAAAGCAAGAGTGCTCAAGTAAGGATTAGATTATATTTTTTAAGACTTTTTTTAAAAATGAAGCTAACAAGCTGTCAGAGCAGATTACAGTACTGTATTTTCTGCTATAAGGGCTCTTTTGGTCAAGACTTTTGGATGTTTCTGAAAGCAGTATGCTGAGTTGGCTCAATACGAAAATCTCCAAAGATGGTTTTCTGGCATGCGGGATGACAAGAGTAAGTAAACAAAAGTTCCTTTTTCCTTGAGATCTCTGAGTCTTCTGGACTGAGAGATATACCTTTTTAGTGCAAGTGTAGAGGACAGTTACTTTGTGCCTTCAGACTCCAAGATTAGTGCCAAATCTAACTTATCTTTAAAAATGTGTTTTATGAGCTACTTCAGGAAACGTGGATGGAATGCATTTTTATCTCAACAAGCACTGTATTCCTTCTGGTTGTGTGGGTTTTGGTTGTTTTGTTTTTTTTGGTTTTTTTTTTTACTGACTCCAGGAATGGTAAATTCATTTCTGTTTGGTTAGCTGGGTAAATGCTTTCCTATTAGAACCTTTTCTCCTGTTTCTCACTCCTGACTGATTCATAGTCCACTATGGAAACAACTTAAAATTTATATTAATTTGTTAAATGTCAGCAATCTGAAGAATTCACAGGTCGATTTCTATGCTGTTCTAACTTGATTATGAATCACCAACAAAATGAAACATATGCACTGGGCACACCTTTTGCCTACATATTCAATTTAATTTTATGCCTCTCACTTAGGACAGAGATTATTATTATATCTAAAATAACCAGCTTATTCCTCTAGAAAAGCTGGTGCATCCTCTTGTAGAGTACTGTGGGATTTCAGGTCTTCATTTTTCACTTCATGAGTTAGTGGCACTACTTTACAATTTTTCTTACATAGGCTTTTAGAGACAAACACATATTCTGAGTTCTATTGGTTTGTTTAAAATCTAGTACAGCCTGCGCCATAAAGCAAAATGCAGATCCTCAGAGTTGTTACGTAAATGAACAACAGTGTTAAAATCTATTCGGTGTATATCCAGAGAAGCCCGAAGCACCATTTCTTCAAAGAAACACTGATTTTGCTCATTCTGCAGTGAATACCAAAACAGATTGGCAGCAAGAGCCTCTGGGTCTGCCCTGTAGAGCTTTAAAAATCATGTCTTTCTTGGCAATAGTATAATGAGACATCTAAGCTTCTCTTTGCCAGCTTAATGTTTTTGGCAGGAACAACCGTATTTAGCATAAAATACCAGTAATCAAGGTTGAGCAGCTTTGATTTTTACACATTTTCCCTCTTTTTCTATTAAAAAATTCAGAAACTAAAGATCAGAGACCTGAAAATGTCTGCAATGCCAGCTCACGTGTCTTGGCATAGGATATTCTATTAAGATAGCTTTCCTCAGACTTCTTTCCTATTCTGCAAGATTTATATTTCAGCACATCAAGTGCATTCTCTTTGGAGAGATTAAAAAAAACAGATTGTGACTCCCTATCAAGGTTATCCTCACAGACATCAGTACTAAGGCAGAGGTTATTCATACCTCATTTGTAACTTAGCCAACCAACTCAAGGTAATTGTAAAGAACCTATCAAGAAAATCTCTCAGCTAGATCTGTGAAAGGTGTCTACCTCTAAGATTTAAAGCCTCGCCCCTTTTTCAGTGCTTAGCTACCACCCATTCCTAGGAGCTGCCCAGGATTTCTAAGCATCTTTGACAGGGAACTTGAACATCTGGCTTTGGACATAGCACAAAGCATGTAAATCTGAATTAAAGTGAGCTTCAAAAATTCCAGCTTGAATCTCAGCCTGTAGTCATGGTTTTGGAGGTGTTTACATCTTCTCAGTGTGAGTCTGGGTATCCTCCTCAGGTTATCACCACCGAGTCCAGCCAGTGAAGAAACACAGGCAACAGCATCATAGTTTCCTCCCCTCATATAGACAGCGGGAGACGTGAATTATGTTCCTCTCTTCCCCAGGGGAACGCTTTATTAGATAATGCCTTCTGCATAACTCTAGCACTTTGGCATACACCTACCCCATCTTGGCAGCCTGTGTTAGGAATCAAGACCTGATCCACATTTAAACTCTTCAAGGCCACCACCTGTCAGAGCCGCCTAAAAACACACACTGAGCAAAACTGGGTCACACTGCATCTGCACTGCCTGCCAGGAAGCAGCGGTGGATCCAGGCTACCTTTCGAACACTGCCTATGCTTTCTCTCAGAGGGAGCTCTCTGGCTTGATCCAGACAGAAATCAGAAACAAACAAATGTGTACGTGGCTGGGCAACGGAAGGATCGGAGCCCCAGAGCAAAACAGAGAATAATCCAAGCTGACAGGCTATTTGCCCCTAGTGCTGCTGCTTCAGTTCCTGTGGAGTACTTAACGCTCTGTTGGACAAACCCAGCTGAGGAAAAGCTGAATCTTGACTCTACAAGATGCCCATGTGAGAAAGGCAGACCTGGATTCCAGTTCTTCTTTCGCTGACAACGTGAGAGTTTTTTGTCCTATCCTTAGAGCCACTGGAACAGGAGCCACCAGAACCCTCCTGCACCAATCCTACTCAATGACTGTTTAGCTGTTTCTTGCAAAATGGAGTTGTTTTTTCTAGGAGACACTTAATTTTTGAAAATACCCGCTAGCACTAGTGATGACAGTGTCACCTGCAGGATTGAAAATTAATTTTTCATGTTTTGCACAACAGAACGGCTGAAACCAAGATGCCCTTTATTCAAAGCAAGTGCTTGGGGTTTTTTGGTGATTTTTGTTTTGGGGTTTGTATTTTGGTTCTGACTTTTTTTTTGGAGGGGGGCAGGGTGTTTTTTTAATTAAATCAGTTCTAGTCGCTGAACTAGATGATACAAGGGTTATATGTACATTTTTGGCTTTCTGCAGAATGACTGACATCGACACCTAAATACAGGAGACCACACAGGACTGTGAATCTGGATAAGAATGAAGAGCATCTCTGCAGCCAGACCATGTAGGAGCTTATGGTGGAAAGGTACCTTCTGAGCTGCTGAATCCCAATCACCAATTTTCATGCATAAAAATGCCTTTTCATGATTTTACCAGCGGGGTGATCTGAGGGCATGTATTTGAGCTCTTGAACCCTTGCCTGAGGTGATCTTCTGTAAATGAGGAACCAGCGGTCCTCTGAGAGGTTGTTTCCTGTAAAAATTGCTGTTCCTCAACCATGCTGGCCAACGCACTATGCAGGGTACAGCCCTCTGACCTGACTGCCAAGAGGATCTCCTGCCCTGAAACTAGAAATGTTCACACTCCACTGTAAATTTATGCCTTGCCAATTTTTTCAACTTGTTTTGGTGGCAGCATTGTTTTTTAGAAGTAAGCAACTTTTCTTCCTCTTGAGAGGAAGCTCTTCTCCCACCCGTATTTATAAACAGCAGTCACATACTGCCTCAACTTTCATTTCATTATGTAAAAGAAGCTCAATTTTTTGAGTTTTCTGTTGTACCATAGCATACGAGCCTCTAAGGTCAGAGCAGGAATTAATGAGCAACTGTTCACTGCATTTCATACTGTAAGAACAGGAGGCAACAAAGGAAATTATCAGGTAGCAGGCTTAAGGCAAAAAAAAAAAAAAAAGTGATTCTTCACACAATGTTTAGTTAAACCATGAGAATTCCTGCCACAGGATATTGTGTGGCCAAAGTTTAGATGAGTTCAAAGTGATTAGATAAATTGCTGGAAAGGATATGAAATGCAAAGGTATCTTGTGTATCTGAGGGAGTCCCTGACCCACAAACTGCTGGAGGCCACACAAGCATCCTAACAAAATACAGTATAAATAAAATCTTCACTCTTCATGGGGCGTTCACTATTGGCTAACATTGGAAGAAAAACAATGGTTCTCCCTTCGATCTGCCGCCATCCTATATTTTTCTTCTAAGTGCCTTAAGTGTCTTTCATATCATACTATGCAGACTTCTTTCTGTAACTCCAGTCCTCAACCACATCCAGTTCTTTCACTGTTTCATCTTCATCTCAACTTTGCATCACTAAGTTAACTTCACCAGGACTTATCTACTCCTTGTGTCAGGGTCATTATTTGTCGATTAAACCAGAACTGATCCTAATACTGATCTTTGGAAAATACAGTTTTGGACTTCCTCTTCCAATGTAGAATTGTCTTAGGTAATGCCATCTCCTTCATCCGCATTCCTGCCTACCTCACCGCTCCTTTGCTGTATGGAGCAAATCTGCAATTTATTCACCAGAATTCCTTGTCAACACTGAACCAAAATACACACTGACTTTTTGAGTTACATTCACTCTTTGAGTTACAACTAAACTATCATTAGTCACCAACTCTACATTTCCATGTTTGATTTTCATGTATTTAAGTGTGAAAAAAAATTTTGGTCTTTAATAGCTTTTGGAAAATCTACTGCAGGTTGATTTTTAAACTGTTCTTACTTTTTCTGACCTCTATTTAAACTTCTTCAAATAACCAGTTCCATTACTTTAGGTAATTACCTGGTAATCACTTCGTTCAGATGCCTTTCCTACTGTGAGTATTCTACCAGTGGAGACTGGAGCAAAGGCTTTTAATAAAAATCTCTGCCAGGTGTAACGCCTTTGCACAAACAGATCTCCTGGTCTCCTCCAAATTCAAAACTTTGCACTCCTCCAACTCTAATTAGTTCCCACAGGTGACATCCACACTAATAAACGAAATGCCCAAAAATACTCCCGTGCACTCAAGATAATGAGCATGCAGTAGCCTGTTTGCTTATTACAGCAAACTTTCCTAGACGCCAAACTGTTGTGGCAACTTACAAAATGCAGAATGGGAATGATCATCGGGACGTTCTCAGCCCTAAACTGTCCCTGGGAATTGTCTGGGAGCATGCTTGGTTGGCACCAGCCAACAGCGTGCCAGGGACTGCTGTAGCAGTTTAATGGGTTAGGTGATGAGTCTGGCAGCTGGGAACACGCCAGGCACTGCTGGCTGTGTTAGCATAGAGACAGCCTTGACGTGTCACAGTTTGAAGGAGAGACCCTTAACTATATGGCTACGTTTGTTTGTCCTTACGCTAAATTTATGCTGCATCAACTCATAATCATCCAGTACAAGGCCACTCTCTACAAGCTAGTATTCTCAGAGATTACTGTCTAAAATAATCGCTTGACAATCATCACCTAAGAGTGATTCAATGATCCTGGAAATGACCCATGGGTTTAAAGTGTTTTACTGCTAATCTGGACTTTTTTCATTCATCAGGCTAGCACTTTTGCATCCTAGACATATTTTAACCTTTGTGCACTTAAAGCCTTTTTATTCTGTCTCCTTCTGTCTCATTTCAGAGACTACAAAAAATAAACTCTGAAGTTGTCTCAGAAGACTGCTCTTCTGGGTACGCTGCCAGTCACTAGTAGCACAGATAGCCCTGTAACCAGGATGTCTTAAACACCTTCATGTCAGTCTAACTTTCTTCTTTATAAAAAACTTTCGATAAGGCTTGGAAATTGCCAGGGAAATCTTAACTGACAAAGGCATGTGGAGCAAAAATGTGACAAATGGCTAACAAGAGATTTTCACTGTTCAATTTAGGTACCAGGCGTAACAAACGTTCAACAGATAAGAAGATAGTTCATAGTCAAAATGATGCAGGATGCTTTCACCAACCTAATCTGCTTTTATGTGCCACGTCTGATGCCTGGAGTGAGGTGGTGGGGTTTTTTTCTAGCATAAGACAATGGGTGGTATCTTTTTCTATTTTTTCTATGGAAGCTGCAGAGAACAGTGAAATGGAGAAATGGACAGACAGATGGGTACAGGAAAGGTTCCAGTTTCCAGTGGCTGACTGTTCTTACTGCTACATACCACCATTTGCACTTTCTAACAAGTAATGGCCCAGCCCCAGTCCTTCTTGCACTGCTTTTACTATCTATCATTACATATGTGGATCCTTCCGCCTTTAAAACTACAGTGTCCGGAAGCAGGAAATGTCTAGAGCTCCGTGCCAAGACATTTCCTGCTTCAGAGAGGACTTGTGTTCACTGAGATCATTCACAAGTGGCAGTCATCCAGCCCGGGACTGTTGCATACGACTTGTGCAGAAATACGTTTTCACCAAAACTGAGAACATTGGCACTTTATTTAAGAACAACAGGCCTGTTGTGCAGCTATAAAAATTGTAACCCACAGATAAAAAATACTCTTCTTAATACAATGATGTATTATTTTCTCAGAGATTAGGTTAGATGAGCTTTTGAGGTGAATATGATGCAGATTGCAAAGCTGTAGAATACACCGGTTTTGGAGATTGTAAAACACCTTTTTGCTTACGTCAGCTAAGCTCTTTTTACCTATCTGTTTAATCTAAATACCACTTTGGGAAATGATCCATCAAGACGACTGGCAGTACGCTGCCCATAATTTTTATCAACCACTGTTCTAAAGCATATCATGATTAAACCAGGTCTCAAGTCTGAATCAACCTGAAGGAACAACAGAAAGATTAACTCCATGTTTAGTGAATGCTACATAATTTATTTAATAAAGTCTCCAAATAAGCATGGAAATTACAGGCCTGACTACAATTGAATGTATCTGAAATAAGACACTTTACATGGCTGATCAAACACGAGCACACAGACAAATGGAACTGGAAAGGATTTTAACATGGAAAGTTTAAATTTTATGGTTCTTACTATCATTTATAACAATCACTAACATGTAAAACAACACAAAGGGCAATCCATCTTGCAGACAACATAGAAGCTTTTGAGCTAAGTCATGGCAAGAAACTAATTTAAGAGCTAATTTTCATACATCTAGGTAACATGGCTTGATTTTGGAACTCAAATGCTATCAAAATGTACTACCTCCTCAACTTCAGAGTAGAAACATACAAAAAATACTTATTTGGCAAAGACAGAATGATTCAGCAAGTTCCAAGCACTTGCAGAATAAGCATTTTACGTTTGCAGCTGCATGTCTCTCTGAAGGACGAGCTTCCAGAAAGAAATGAAGGAAATATTCCAAGAAGCAGTGATGCTATGCTAAATAAAATCAGTGGCATAAGATGCTTATGGGAAAGGGTTTTCTCTTCCTCAGTTATCACCATTAGAATAAAAATGTGTTTAGTTGGAATAAGTAGTATCACCAGATGGAAGTCGCAATATATATTTCTATATCTTACTCCATTTTTCATGAAGACATTTTAGAATCAGAGATTAAAGCCTTAGTATTAAACACAAAACAGAGTATATGTTCACATCAACATAACTAGCCTCTAATGTCCCACATTTTACTTCTCCTACCTTTGCTCATTTATCATCTCTTATCCTCAGCATGCCTAACTTGCATGCCTAAGTCTTCATTTCAGAGTGCCATAAATACTAAATTATTTGTAAAACATTGTATATGCCTCAAGGTTTTATATAAATTAAATGTTGTACCTGAATGGCATCATTAATCATTATTTAATGCCCACTGAGGGAATGTCAACAGGTTACAGAACAAGTTGCCAACAAAGACCTACAGACAAAGTCTGGAAGATTTAAATCTTCTAAGCCATAAAGATCTCAGAGGAATTAAGACGAGAAACAGCCAAGCACTTATACATACAAATTACAGTATCTGCACAGGGTTTCAGAAATATACCTGCAGTGTTCCATGCATCATCTTTTTGTTGCTAAGAGAGAGAAAAATAGTGTGCAAAATGTTTCAGACAGAAAGACAATAGTGGATGAAAATTCACATTAAAATCAGGTAATAATATTATACTGTTTCTAATGACCAGGTAAAGAAAGAATTCTAAATGATTTGGTGACACTTCTTTGTGTTGAAAAGAAGTCTATGATCAAAATTGATTTTCTTCAGGCACTTTGATGGTAGGACTTACATATATGATTAATTCTTTAGAATCTGAAATAAAACACGAGCTAAGCTCTGTAAGGTGATGACTTTGATGAGGGCATCTACTGTAGGAGATCTGTACCTACTAGAAATCACAAATGGTATGTAATGGTGATGGAATCCTGCAGAAGGAGGACACGGAGCATTAATTCACATGCATTACATACTGATCAAAAAAAACTCCTGACACTGCTGGGTTTGAAGATGTAATGAAAAGAAAAAAAGTATCATGCTAATTACTTTTTAAAGCAATTTCCTTTGTGCATTTCATCACATGCTCAATACCAGTACTTACATCTTTATATAGAATTCATTCAATTAGGGCCGATTCTGCAAAAATACCTCTCTGCACACTCTTGACCTTTAGAAAAGGATTTTCTACTCAGGGGAATACAGGAATTGCAGGACACAGAAGCCACTTCCTCTCTCATTAAGGGATGCTCAGCAGCAAGTCAGTTTTTTAAAAAGCCTTTTTTTTCAAACATCTTTCTGTAGAGACTTCAGGAGTACTCTCTCCTATTCTGCACTACTCTTTTAAGAAACACATTTAACATATTAACTTTTTGCCCCATTTATCTCTGTGTCTGTAGCTGCACCACAAAGAAAACTGCACAAAACAAGTGAGCAATCACAACCACATGGAAACAAACTCAGACAGAAAACCTCTATTATTACGCTGGGCAGTTCTACAATCTATCTACACGAACATGGGAACTTTCTCCAAGGTATCCAGGTGGCTTCACTGATGCCAACCAGTGTCATCAGAGCATGTAATAGCAGAGGGTGATGACAGAAGACTATCATTTTCTTTTCTTACAAAATGTTGTAGGGAAAGGAAAACATGTAAAAAGATAAAACCTTTCTGAAAAACAAACCAAATAAAATCTCACTTAAATCCTCTTGCAATAGTTCCTCCTATCTTTCTCCGCTACTATAGCGTGAAGCATTCTATATTTTCAGTAGGAAACAGCCAGTGTCTTTAAAAAAATACTGGGTTGATCGATAATCCCTCTTTTCCCTCAGTAAACACTTTTTACCAATTTTAGTTAAAAGCTTTAAAGAACACCAAAGCCTGAAGAGTATTGCCCACAAGGAAAGTAAAGTAAAATAATTACTCTAGTTGTTAGTTGACTTTAAAATGCAAACCAAGCCAGCCAAAAAGAAACACAAACTCCTCATTTGGAAAGAAAATGTTCTAGTTTATCCCCAGATTTGATGTTTATCCCCAGAAACTGATTTGATGCGGGCAGCCAGAATGGGACCTGGATTTAGCTAAGCAGTAAGTCTGGCCCATAACCATTTCCCAAAGTAGCCTAAAATAGCTACTAATACCTGGAAGCTGGATAGGTAAGTGTTAAATGCCAAAGGCTATATTCAGCGTCTACACTCATTATAACACATTTCTGTGATTCAGCTACACCACAAAAATCTACTGAACCTCTTCTAACTTTCTAACTTTAATGAGAACTTAAGTTCTTGTTTATTTACTAAGCAGTATCATAGTTTGAACTCATGGCTTCAAAACCCCATCCTAGTCACACTGAAGCCTACAATCACACCGAAGTTTGGTTTGCATTCTCTTATCCTCTCTTTTGTTGCCCACTGTTTCTAGCAAGACATTGTTTTTTCTACAGATATTTAAAAAAGAAAGAAAAAGGAAAATAGCATACATTGGGTGAAGTTGTCACACTGAGCAGTTTTGCTTCACACTTCAATAATTTTTATTGCTCCTAACTTCGGTTTGTGCAAGTGATCAAAGGATACTCTTTAAAAAAGTAAAAAAATAACATAATTGTATTATTTGTATATATATTACACAGGTCTGACACAGCAGAAAAATCACTCAGCAAGCCAATAATCCTCTGATTTACAGAGCATATTACAAGACACATAAAGAGAGGCTGTCCACACACTATAATCTTGGCTAGCATCTTACCAAAAAAATACCACCTACATTCTCATGATCCAGTCTACTGGGAAGCTTACATGTTTTCTTTTCTGACAATACATGACGCCACAATTCATAAAGTAGTGACTTTTCTTGCCCTATGAGAAAAATCTCCATAAAATTGTTCACCCAGCCAAGATGGCTGTGCTTAGTTTTCTGGAGTGAGGGTAAACGCTGAGTTTCCTCTATGCTAAGAAAATATATGCTTATATTAATGCAATTTTTTTAAAGTTACATCCCAAATCTGCCAAATCTAGGTGGCTGTAGTTCAGGGGAAGAAAAAAGCTTTTCAAAAAGTGTGGACAGGGGAAGATGCGGACAGCTCTCCCCACTGGCATCATGTTCAGAGCAGAGAAATTGTTTCTGCAGCTTGACCATGCTAACGATTCGGTTTTGCTGGCCTGAGCGCCAGTGTGGTGACCCCAGGAGAGATCAGTGTGTAACTGCATACTGACACCTGGGAGGTTCAGACTCAATCCCAATGCCCCAGATTTGCCGGGCTTCAGGGAGGCAGGATCCAACCGAGGCGCACAGCCTTACTCTTCTCAGAGCAGTCTTTGACCCTGCTGTTTGAGAAAGTGTTCTTGAAGGGGTGTGAGTCACGGGATGTGCTCATCAGCTGTTCCTTCCACATGCTAAAATCTCTCCTAATGATAAAAGACCAAAAAGTAAATTACAAGCATGGAATAACAAAGATCTCCTACAGAAAGCAGCTTATAAGGTAGACTGAGCAGAACTAATGTACCTGTCCCACATCTAATTGTGTCTGCATAACACTAAAAAAATATATTTATATTAATAGCACGTAATTAGGTTCGACGAAATAAACAAGATCATACAGTGAAAAAGTGTTAAAACTATTCCTGTGGAAAACAAGTACTTTAGGTAAGTACTTCATCAGGATGAAGAAAACACGTTGAGTAAAGTCCTGCTCTCACTGAAGATAATGGCTTTATAGAAAGAGTTTAGCACATGCTTTACTTTTATATTCAAAAGCTGCAGATGTAACAGCCATGGCCATGCCACAGATACAACTAATCAATAGAAATAGCCTGACAATTGTCTGCGAAGCCTACACCGTGAGAGTGATTTCCTATAGTTTACACTACTGACTTGTCTATGCCAGTAAAAAAATACCACAAAATGTGGACAGAATTCTGCCACAGCACCATAGCAGTATTATTGCACAATGTTCAAAGTAGGTAGTGTAGTATCTAGCCCTATCAATGCCCAGTATTTTGTTCCAGAGGCATTAACTTCCTATGCAGGTTTTGGTTCAGAAAATCAAGGAATAGCTGACAAAGATTTATGTTTTATTTTTCCTTGTTCATGTAATGTTAAATTTAACTACACCTGAGCCTCTCAGATCAATTGTGTGGATTTTTAAATAGGTAAGACATTGTAATTTGAAAAATTAAGCATATACATGCATATAGATAACCCACGACCCCTGCTGATGAAGCAGGAGGCAACCACGCATGCACTAGCTTTCAGGTGACCTTTTTGTATAGGCCAAAGGTAGTGTGGAAGAGCCCCGTTTTTTTCACACAAATTCTGTACAACTTAATCCTGTCAGTGACAATGAAGATGATCACAGGAGTCACATGAGGTTCTGAAGTTACAGGATTCACTGCTGATTGAATCCCCTGGGGCTGCCATACTCTCATATAGAAATGTACGGCCCCATATTTATCCAAACTAAGGGTGGTAAGGCACTTGTTTACAAACTTTCCTCTCGATACTGGCCTTACTATGAATTATTGCTGTGGTTATCACTGTTGTTTTTGAGTATGGCCTTATATCAAACTCGGCACTAGTTTTACTATTGCGTTTCCATATTTATGTATAGATATGTGTATATATATACACATACACCACAACATCCACAATCTTCACTTTCATACATCACCAACTGCTTATATATTAACACATAGTAGCTGAAACCGAATGATGCATTTCAGCTACAGGTAACTTGTATTAGCTGCCAAAACATCTAGTTCCAAATTTATATAAGTATTCTTGCAACAGTTTTGTGAAATTATTAAAAAAACCAGTAACAAATATAAAAGCAAGCACCTGAGTAAAAATCATGTAGTTTGTATTACTGTGTCTTTATGTGACAGTATAAAAACATCCACTCTTTCAAAAGCAGAAATAATATTTCTGTGACTATTCCGCTATTTAGGAGTGTGAGGTAACCCAAAATGTGTTTGCGATTTATAATGAAACTCATGAGGAAACCAACTACTTTTCGGTAGTCGGTTATTATCTTATTTGTAAAGCATACGATTAAGTGAAAAAGCTATAACTCTACCTCTTTAGTTACATTTTTCTCTTAACTCAGAGAACATGGTGCTGAAGGGCAGGTAGTAACAACACAACCTGAAAATTGGGTAAAAAGTTGTCACATATAAGCCTCCAAGTATATTTGTAACAAGATGCTCTTGATGCTTCAGCAAAGCACGTGCCAGGAAGACTGGGCTGTCCCCTTCTAAGAAGCTAGTACACGTACGCAGTACTGACAGTAAACGACTCTGGAAACAGATATTACTTTCCGATTTTCAGACTTGTTTACCGTAAACTAAAACACAGAATTATCATTTCAAAACTGCACAAACAGCGGGTTTTTAAAGGAAAAAAATGATTGTGAGTATATTTTCTATCCTTAGAAAAAATCCTCTCTGGTCTATTTTGGATGCTCCTTGACCTTTTAGGATTGCAGGGGACAGAAGAATGACACGAAACCACCTCTCATGGAAAGACGCAGTGGAGGCAGTATGGTCCTGCACAGCTCATGGGATCCACTGGAAGGCCCTTTTTTGTCGTGTTCCCCACACCTCCAGATACGAACTAACTGAAAACAATTTCAAGGGGTGGTCTAGGCACTAATGTTTAGCAGCCCTTTTGTATTGTGTAAGACTCATTTTCAAAACTAGGCTGGGGATCTTTACAGCAAATAAATAAAACCTTTTTTAATTTCAGTAAATATTTTAAATTGTAGTCTTCAGTAGGAAGACTAGTACGAGTAAACGCTTTAACACAGAGAAGTGAGTCTTGAAAAGTCAGCATTTGTTAAAAATAACGACAAATGAAATGGAAATGTTTTCTCTATGTCTACAGCACGTAGTAATGGTCCTTTCCTGTTGAGTAAGAGTTGTAAGTGTCTTGCGAGGAAGAACCTTGGGCGAATGCTACAAAGTCATTCACCGGACAACTTTGTAGAATGAAGCGTGATTGTGCTTTTCTTTTAGTTGCAAGGAATTTTCTTACTACTGAGGCAAGCAAAGCACTGAGATGTCTACAGAGGTAGCCAAATTTTAATTTTCTTTAGCAATAAAAGATGGGCAAATGAGACTGACAGAAGAACAGTGCAGTTGATGATGCCACCTGAATTAAGGGTTTAGGTTAGATGACCCGAGATATGCTTCCCAACTTTTATCATCACTGCTTCTTTAATACAGACATACGCAATGAGCTATAATAAACACTCCGAATGACTGCCAAATCAACTTAAAAAAAAGAAGTATTAAGTATTATATACACTAATTATATTTTCTATCTGCCTACCAAGCCAAAAAGTATGTGTTAGAACTAACTGCATGCGGTGGTGCAAGAGGGGAAGAAAGCAAGCACATCATGCAATATGCCCTGACGATAAGGTCAGGGACTGTAGGAAGGCCTCATGACACATAAAAGCTGCAGGCAAGTTAGATTTGTAATTCTCAGAATTTTTGTATTGTATCTTAGTATGTTCTATTTTTTTGTCACTTGTTTACAAATATATTTTAAAGATTTCTTTTTTTCAAGGAATATAAATTCAATAAATTTTATGTTAAAGCACTAAACAATTCTAACTGAAGTTGTGATCACTGAAGTTACATTCACTACTTTATGGAAATCTCTAAGAAAAAGATGCACTACAAATATTACGGTTACTTCAGGATACAAGGAGTCGACACCTACTAAATGTAAGTAGGAATTAACTGAGATGCTTTGTTACGAAGTTGTTATCACTTCAAGTCCCCACAGGTCCCCAGATACTAGATGCAGACATGCTTATCAAACTACTTCTTTGGGGAGAGAGGAAAGATAGCATTCGAGACAGAAAAAAGAACAATTTTAGGGCAATTTTACCATTGACCTATTTGAAGCAGCCCCGAGTATGAGGAGCAGTATGAGCAGAAATTTGAGGAAGACCAATAGTAGGCACAGATTGAATGAAAATTGTCACACAGGTGCCGTTACCGTATACAATTCCCTAACTATTATATCTCACACAGGTATATAGTACTCCCTATTATCTACAAAACCTGATGCTAGGGAAAATGTTCAAAGTTAAGTCCACAGCTAAGTAATTTGCTGAATTTTATTCTAAGTCATTGACATAATATGAATTCATAAGATAATTTGGGCCTGATAGGTCTCTCACAGCAAATGTTTGTGATCCCATGACAGCTTAAATGAAATAAACTTTGGTACTGTGAGACAGGTCTGAGTAGCCTCTAGGGATACCATGCAGACAAGCTGCTGCTGATTCGGTTTTGCTGGTGACCACTGTATTCATATAACTAACTGCACCAAATGAGAGATGAAATCATGTATTTGTATTTTAAAATACAATTGTTTGTGCATTGTATTTTGTGTAAAGATACTCTGTACATCTATCAGCCAAAGAGAAGGCTGATACACTCTGTTAAAATGTGTAATACAAGTAAAAATGTTGAGTTTTGACACTGCAAACCTCTTCAGACTCAATTTATTTGCTTTTACAGCAAGCTCTTTGTAGTACTAGATCTCCAGCAGCAACACTATTAATATATACCTAAAATACTTGCCATTTCTCCAGTTCTTTCTCTGCTTTGGACACATCAACAATCTGTTGAAGTAAAAAATTACTGATTCAAGGTGACAATTTTTGAGTTACTGAATAGGTACTTAACCTATTATCATCCTATCACACTGCCATTATAACCATGACCAAGAAGGCTACATTCCAGATCTACAATTATATTGTTGGCAAGAAAGTTACATTACTTCGTTTAGCGATAATGTGAACTACAGTAGACCTACCCTTGAGTGATAAGATAATTTTGGGGAAGATTTATATTCTCCCTGCACACTCTTCAAGGAAATTTCATGTCTGTGGTGACAAACAGGTTTTCTCTATGTAAAATCTTAGGAAAATACATTTATAATAAATAAGAAACCAGATTTCAATAATACTAAACAGACATTAAAGGTCTTTTGCCTTTTTTAAGAAGATTTTTTATGTATGATCGAAGTTTATACAACACTCCAGAAAAGCCATCATGTGTTAGACTGAAAAATAAAATCAGAAGCATTTTCTGTCATATTGGTATACATGAAAAAACGGGAACGTTAATGTCTTAGAAAGTGTATGTCCAGCTTTGTACCGTTACTCATTTAACAAAGCAGAAAATAAGATACTATACTGTAAACAAAAAGCTACAGTAAAGGACATTTTGAAATTTACACAAGTTTGAGTTCATAAACATTTTGGTTGCTCCATAACAGTTTTCATATAAAATGAATAAAAAACCCTTGGACAGCTTTCATCACTCTTGACTACTTTTCACTTAAATGCACACAGACATACTTTATACAGCAATATACCGATGCACTGTAACATGGATATTAAACTATGATTACTGCTTTTTAAATGAGATCTGTATTATCCAATCAATATTATCTGTAATTGACATACTCATACATTATGTATTCCCATCATGTTGTTAAGTATAAAACCATGAAAATATAACTTTACATTATTTCAGTTATATACATCAGTTCAGGCTTGACAAAGAATTTTTACGCTATGATTTTTAGAGGAATAAGCCCAGAGGTACAATAAATAGCTTTCCACTGTATACAGTAATGCAATTCTACTTTTTTAAAAACTTTAGATTACCATATGAATATTATTTTAGTTTGGTCAGTCTAGCATTGAACATTAAAAGTCGGAATGCATCCCCCAACATTCCTGATGAGGAGTAATGCACAGAACACCTATGGATTGCAGATGTGTCAAGAAATGGTTCAGTTGAATTATGGGGAAGGTACTGGTACGTTTGACATTACAAACACTGTGTATAACTCTTTCGCTGACTGCATAGAGAGTATACACTGTGTTCACATGCCTGCAGAAACAGGCTCAGAGCTTCTATCACAAGAAGGGATTTCAAGCTTCAGATAAATGCTCTGTCTGCTCCAATGTTCAGTAAATCTTTTACTTAAGCCTAAAAAACGGATTCCAACTAAAACTGCAAGTCATATTTCTAATTTTATTGAAGTCCAAAATAAAATAAGAGGTTTACTGATACCGCATGAGGCAATGTATCCACAGTGCAGAAAAACGTAAGCCTTTGAATCAAATGTACGGCATTTTATCTACAGGGAAAGCTAGAGAAACATTATGTTGCTCTGATATGCATTAGCATCTAAATTAATGTTATTGCACCCCTCCTAGGATTCCTTTTTGCTTTGTGAGTTATCATTTTTAAATACACATAATTAAACCGTATGGTAACTTCAGATTGCAAAGAATATTCATAATGATTAAGATTCAGGAGAGTTTTTATATTTTCATCAGTTCAGAATTGCATCTAATTCAAGTTATTACCAAACAATTTAAAAAGACATTGCCAAGGTTTTGGGTTTTTTCATAACAAAGAACTTTACTAGCTACTGCTTTAACAGTTTGAAAACTGCTTTGTTAAAGGAACAATCTGAGAACTGCATTTGTTTCATACTTTAAAAAGATATTTAACACTTACTGCTTGCCATTTATCAATTTTTACCGAGTGTTCTCTCTCTGTACGTGTATTTATGAATGTAATTGTACAAAAGTAGAGATAGATATGAACCAAATCTTTGGATCTTAAGTCCCTGCACGTCAGAGTTAAGAGGAGCTCTAAAACAGCACCTGTCTGACTCCCCTTCAGAGTTCAAAATGCTTATCAGAGCATCACAGCTTGGGCTCATCTTTAGAAAAAACCTGTTGAGCACATTTAAGTGAGCTGGGGATGGCAACACTGCCAAAAACTGAAATACTGACCCAACCTTGACAGTGTCCTTTTAGATTTCACTCTTCATAACCCAACTGTAGCGATTAAAATTAATGGAACACTTGCAAATAAAACCATAGAAAAAAGTTTATTTCAAATGTCAAGCATTGCCAAGTAATTTCATATTAACACCAAATGTTAAAGAATAGGATATACAGCAAAGTTTTAATAACAATATTAAATTACAAGATATGAACCTTTTAATTACTATTTCTTCCCTTCTCAACATTACGTATTTGGCTTTGAAAAATATGGAACTGATGCCTTAAGCCTTATTTTCATATTCCACTTCCCCGCAGTCTAGATTTCTTTTTTTTTTCTTCTTTTTTTCTTTTGTCATATTCAACCATTATGGAAGCAAATTTATTTAAAAGCCAGTTTTTGTTTGTGAAAATACCTAAAAATATTTTTTTCATTTTAAATGTTTTTATTTTCTTATAAAACATGTCACATCTTGATGCAATCGATGTCAAGTGTGCTTAAGTCAATATGAACCAAGGGACTAACAACGGTGGCTGCAGAAACTGGTGTGTTGCCTGTACAACGACTTCAGTTAGATTACAGTACTTCCATGTTAGCTGTGCATGTCAGTCAAGCTTCATC
>Ga0065711_1026594_pt1:0-25000 | contig 64946 bp, 31 predicted proteins | sample Hoacrofraction12_FD_59098 | JGI IMG/M metagenome (GOLD analysis project Ga0065711, IMG submission 59098) | Hoatzin crop microbial communities from Cojedes, Venezuela - Epithelial fraction 12 v2 (version 2) | ecosystem: Host-associated > Birds > Digestive system > Esophagus > Crop... | reverse complement strand
ATCCATACCGCTTTAAAAACAAATTAATCGAGTATAAAAGCATCAGCAATGCCCTCACTATCTCCCAAGACTTCACTGTTCCTGTAGTACAGCATTATCATTTTCTCAGACTTACTCTTAGTTTTCTGTCCAAAAATGTAGTCTATGGAGAATCTGGGGCTCAGATTTCTCCATGGTCTCTGTATGTCCGCTAGTACTAAAAGTTCTGGCAGTATCAAGAACCACTGAAAGTTTTCTAACGTCTAACTATTCCAACTATTACCAGCATCTACATGTACACTGGCTCAGCTGGCTTTTTGAAAGTTCCCTTGCATATCCGTTGTTTTATATTCTGCTTGGTCAATCTACAGATACTTAGTACACTCGTTAATGTCAGAAGAGTTGGATGTGCTCAGCATGACCAGAAAAACTGACAAAAATAACTGTGTGCTGAAGGCACAGTGGGTTTCTCAGATTCTTGCAACATCTGCCATACTGTGTATGCACTGTTCTGGTTTCATCAAAGAAGATCCTAAAAAATATGATCCTAAAAACTAGGGGAATCCTAAAAACCAGTACATTGCACCATCTTTGAAAAGACAGTTCACAAACTAAACTATCCCTATGTACTGTAAGCTATCCGTAAAAAAACAATATTGCATTTTTCTCTGCCTACCATTTACCCCACACATAGACAGATACTGGTAAGTGCCTCTAACAGATAGCAAATTGCATTCCACGCCTGAAAGAGACTCCTACCTGCAGATCCAAGTCAGTCAGGCCACTTCACGTCTGAGAGACTCCGTCAGCTTCACCAGAGTATATAGAGGAAATCTAAATCCTAAGTGCATAGCTTTCTACCATCTGTTCCCCGAGTCCTGCTGCCGTTGCTGACTTCCCTGGAAGCAGAGCTACCAGTGTCTAGCTCTGCAGGGTGCTCGATCTCCTTCTTCCTTAGCCCACTCAGGCTTGGACCCAACAGCCCCCAGCGGCATATGAAAAAGCTCAGTCTTCCCTAAATTTTCATTCTCTAAACTTACTCCCTAATTAAATGCAGACGCTCTGTCATATTACTACTATAGGTCAACATTTATTCAGCAGCATACACCCAACTTGCTGCATGGGGTTTACCACTACAAACTACACAAGGGACATCAAGTTTCCGATAGTGTCATAAAAATGATTACAGTGATACTTCATGAATTGCCATAGGTTTGCTTTATAGAGGGGGAAACTTCAAGCTGGTTTAGAGCGGCCTTACATGGCTCAGTTCAACCCAAAGCAGACAACATATATCCGGGTGCCCGTCACCACAACTTTCATTAGAAGGCATCTGCATCCCATGTTGTAGAAGAGCTTATGCTGACACTTAAAACACTATTTTCTTCTTGTACAAACATTCATACACTAAATAAATAAGCATTCTTTATTCCAGTTAGGTAACTGTCATGAACAGGTTCATAAAGTGACTTCTCTGTCTTTTTTTACTCCACTGTTTCCTGGTTTATTAAAACGACCTTTTATGGATTTTGACACATAGAAAGTAACGGAGGTCTAGCAAAGTCTGTTCTGTTTTGCCATTCAACCTCAAAAAAATGCAGCTCTTCACTTCCCTGTGTCACTTGACAGAAATCTGATCTCAACAGGTAAGTGGGCAGGATGAGGGAAGTCCCATGACAGACTGAGGGGCTGGTGCTGGATGGCTGAATGGGAAAAGGCGCGAAGAACAGATATCCCAAATGGCCAAGTGTTAAGAAGAAACCTCCCACTAGATGGCTCACAGGGTCCTTGCTGTATAAATGAAGGTAGAAATACCTGACCCAGCAACCACGGAAATAAAAATCTGTCACGAAAAACATCACCAGAACACAACGCTCAGAATCTACCATGACCACAAAGTCCTCGGCAGCCAAGAACACTGAAAGACATCACGCTGGAATTCACACAGCAATCTTGATCCCTGCCCAGTCTTGCACCTTGTCTAGACTCACAGAATATGAGAGCAACGAGCCACTACCTAGGGGATACCTGTGACTTCTAAGGTTTTTGTTTATGCTTCTTCTCAATGTATTCAGTAACATATTCTGTTTTCAGAACTGTGTCATTACATTTCCTTCATTATTTTGTTTTCAGAATGTGTTTTTTATTTGAAAGCTAGAGCTAAGGGATGCAGAACAGGGCAGTGTTGAGAGACCTTCATGTAGCATTCTGTGCGCGCACACACACTCACTTATAAGGCCAACACTATCTGATAGTTAAAAAAAGCATGTACTCTTATCCTAATTCAAACACATTGGGGAGGGAGGGGGAAACACACTACATTGTTATTTAAATTTGGCCAGTGCTACAGTTGACCATATATTTTACTCCAATGGAAACGATCTTCTTCATCTCCTTAAACTGCACTTGGAAAAGCATGCAGTCATCAGCAACAGCGGACTAAACCATGAGGAAACAGAATTCTTGCAGGATGCAAGATGCAGGAGGCCCTGTGTACAAGTTGGGCTTTCACATCTCTTTCTCATATACTCCTTCTTTAGTGGAACAAAAACCATAAAAGGACAGCACTGCTCAATAAAAACCACAACTTTCTATCATGCAATCCAAACAACGGAACCATTGTAGATTGCTGTATTATGTGACTACAAGAATGCAAGAATATGGAAATAATCTGCACTGCTCTTAACTACTGTGGCTGACTGCTATTACACGGTGACACTCCAGTGTACATATGAAATGCTAAAAGCTAATCATAACTTTGGTATTACAATCAACACCAATGTGACAGTACAAGACCTTAATATTCACAATGAGCTCTTTTCCTTCTGTTGTTTACCACTCCTATGAAAATACAATAACTGATCCAAAAACACTCTGGAAACTAACACTTTTTTTTTTAATAAGTCACCACTGGGCATTATGACTATGAAAATTATTATTATTACGAAGTATACATCCTATTTAAATGTAAAATACTGCCTTCATTAAGAAACTCATTAGGAAATTAAATTATGCAAAGCGTTATCAAATTAACTGTATTTTGTGGGTCATCAGGTATCTTTTCCATTTTGTCATTCAAAGACCTATTATTCTTAAAATGGTGGTGCTGTAATTAGTATGCCATTGACAGAAATAGCTCATCAGACTACTAACATTCTACTAGACAACGATCTTGTACTGGGGGAGCAGAACTTTAATTCTCATATATGGTTTGTGTAACCATTTTCTTGACCTTCCATACTGAATAAAAGGACAGGAACTGGTATTGTCACCAGTAACTAGAAAGTGTAACAACAAATGAATCTTGCCAATTTACACAGTACATCAATTATTGATACATCCAAAAAACACAGAAAAGGACAAAAACAGTTTTTCAGCCTCTCTAATTAGCTCAATACTACATGCTTTAAAATACCTAACCTTGTTCATAGTGGGTCAATATTTAAGGTGAATGAAAGTTCAAACAGATGGAAGATCTAGATTTTGTAATATATTAACAATTTTATTCAGTACTGGTAAAAATTAGCTACATGTTCTTAAGAAGCAGTTTTATGGCGTTCTGGATTTCTTAACTTAGTTCAGCTACTTAATATATTTGGTCTTATTAATAAAAACTGTAAAACATTCTACCTCAAGAACTTATTCCTCAAAAACCTACTTAAAATAATTTTCTCCAAGAATGTGCAAGACAAGGACCTTATGTTGTCATCATATTCTTCATGTGATTTAAAGAGTTAAATGTTCAAGAAGGTTTGTCTTACAAACGGATGTTAGTGCTAGTTTCAAAACTATTGTTGTTAAATACATGCTAAAATGACCCCTCTTCTGAGACTTATTTCATAACAGAACTGAAATTCCTCCCCATCATTCAGCACATTCATAAAATCAAAGCAGACCATTTCAATCTCATTTCATGAAAAACTCAGACAAATGTCACATAAACTAATTTCCATCATTATGACCTAAATCCATGTGTTCTTTTTGAAGTACCGGTCACAACAAAAATCCGCTGTCCACTCCTAGAACTCACTTGACTGCAACAATCCTACTGACAGAGGGACAGCTGTACTGCAGTCATGTTGCAGTATCTACTACTACAGCTTTGCTACATCACTGTAATACAAATGTAGATTTCTAACTAGGATCTTGATTTGATCAGGGGAAACCCGATAACATAAAGGAAACAGTAGGTCGTATAAACTAAACTGAAAAAAAAAATCCGCAAACAGCAGCAGATTTTCAAGCCTTACCAGTAAAAAAAGAATGGGAGAATGGAAAGTCTATCTGTTGTGCAGGAGGAAGAAATGCATAGAACACAGACAATCTACACATAGGACCATAGTCTAAATGTATACTTCAGCTTTGTTTTGGATGAGATTAATGTAAAGGAAGAGTAAGTAATAGGAATGAGGGTACAGACACAGAAATGATCAAAAAAAGATTGATGCAAACCAGAAAGAACTTGCAGCACTTTCTCATGCAATCACAGATCTGTAGCGAACTGCAGGTGCCATTCCCAGAGTCTAGAACCATAGACAGAGTGCCTGAACTTAACAAGAACGAAAAAGCACTCAAAGTGACTACCGCTCTTTTGGTCTGAAGTACTGCACGGCATGCACAGCTTCAGATGACATTTCAGAGTGAAAACATTTCAAGACATAAATGACTAGGATTTGTAGGAAAGGAAACTGGAATATCAAAACACATCAAAACAGACAATGGGAAATTGTTTAATTGTTATATACGAGAAGAGGAAAATTCTGAGCACTAGAATGATAGAAATGAACCAAAACTTTCCAGTTCAAAAGCATGGTCCAATACTTTGGGACCAATAAGAAAATCTGTAATAAAACTGAAGATCTTCGGTTGATAAAACCAGAAGAAATGAAATGCAAATCTGTTACTATGATCAAAATGACTACCAGAAAAGTGTGATACAATTGGGAGAAAGTTATTTCCAGAAAAGACTGAGACATATTAATGCCTTTGTATAAACCACTGCCGAGATCTCCAATGGCATACAATAAACACCTCTATTCATCCACATTCAGGAACAATTAATTCACACTATGACACACAAACAGAGAAGGGCTATGAGATGACCAGGGACAAAGATGCCTCACTTGGAAATCGAGAATAGTTTTGTTGATAAAGATGAAAGCTCAGGAAAAAAACACACACTTGCTCTGTATTAATGCATCAGGAAAACAAACACCAAGAAGAAAAAATTCTACATAATAATGATTAACATACTGTAACAATTGAGGACAAAACAGTTATAAATACATTTAGGCTCAAAAATAAAACAATGTTTGTAGCCATAACAAGTGCGGTTTTCTGGAATGATCTGCCCCCAGCAGCAGTGCAAATAGAACTTCTACTCATTTGTAATTCTTTTAGAGTGTATCAATTTATAAAATAAATCACACAACACCGGAGAATCTTCAAACCATACTGCTGCAAACTCATTTTTGCCCAGCACAAAATTACCTACTACACAGCATACTTTGATTAGAACACCTAAGAAAATTTGATAAAAACTTGAAAGAGAAGACCAGGGAACAGTATGCTTCTTTTATCAGACACAATTTTTCCTTACTAACAAAGAAGGAAAATTGTATTAGAAAGGAAAACATTTTATTTCTAATAAATAGTATGCAATTACTAACTTGAAATTAAGCTTTCTGAGTAACATATACAACCAGGTTTCTGAAGCACCACAGTATTTTGGTCACTAGGCTTACTCAGCTGTCTGCAAAAGACATTTGGATTTTGGGTAATGTGGAGAGAGAAAAAAATGAAACCTAGAAAATAAGAAAAGAGAGATGCTTTGAGGAAGAAAAGGAAGTACTGACTACTGCATTCTTTCTTTGAAAATGACTTTCACAATGGTCTAAATCAATTCTTTTGTGTGTTGCCCAGATGCAAGGACCTCAAAACCCAAGAAAACAACTGAAAATTAATCACCTGAACCCTCTGGACCACAAATACAGCCGTATCTTCACCAATATGCTACTAGATGCGAAGGGCAGTCCTTCCATTATCTCAGTGCTCACATCTACTGCTGCTCACTATTTCAGCTACATACATTTTTTTCTGTCGAAGCGAAAAAGCCAAACTATACTCTCTAACAGTATCCTTCACAGATTCATGAAATGCCAGTCCTGTAGCCCCTGCCTCTTAAGGTACTTAGGCGAGTCCACGGTAAAAGTTACAGAAGATTTCTAAACTGAGTCTTTTGTCTCCTTTGCCTCTAAAAGGCTTCTGAGAAGCTAGTAAAAATTTAACTCTGGAAATATATTTTCTATCATTTTTCTATATCTCAAAACTTCAGAAATTGAGGCTGAGCTACGATTAATATTTTTTTACCCCAATTCCATTAAAAAAAAATAAATCAGTGTTTATTCTTTTCTCACTGGCTTTAGAGATTGCCTGTTGTTTTTTTTTAAGAGCTTGAGTATCTTCATGAGCATAAAGACAGACTGAGGTTCACAGACAGACTGCTGTGTGCTTTCCCTGTTTTTGCATAACCTCTTGTAATACAATCATCAATTTAAACACCTTTATAAGTTTAAAAAAATATTTCAAAATACTCATAAATCTAGAGGCACTAGACCGTGTTGAAGATCCTCAAAAAAGACAATACTACTAATCTTCAGGCCAAATTTTCTCCGCCTCCCAACAGACAACACTTTTGCAGGAGAAATGATTCAAGTGGTCTTGTCAGCTCTTCTTACATTTGTTGCTAGCTTTTCACTACAGAAGAGGAATTCTTTATCAGACAGCAAGGATTATCACCCTTCTGGCATTTTTCCCACGCCAAACTCTTCATTCTGGAACTCGTGCCTCTTAAGCAAGAACAAGCAACTCTTGCATAGTCTTTTCAGTGAAAGCTAGAATGAAGTGAGAGCTAGAATGAAACAGATTGGTCTGTCCATATCATGCTGCTGGTTCAAAACCAGGTACATAAAAAAGTATTTCAAATAAAAACTAATGCAGACAGAGAGAATGTAAACTAGTCTAATTATCACTCTGCACGTCATTTTTTCTTTTGGAGATGCCTTCTTACCTTACACATGGTACTAGTCACAATTCATCTTTTGAAGTGGAAAAACAGGTAGCATGATTGATTTCATTTGTCTATCAGGTTTGTACATATTTTTGATGAACAGAGCTAGGCATACAGCAAAAACATGATTGAATTTTCAAAGTAATTAGCTTTTGTTCTCTTTGGACCACTTTGATGTTAATTTTCAGCATGCCTTCAAGCAGGTGGAAGGCACAGAAACGTGCCAGTGAATGTTAAGTCTGCATACTTACACAGTTGTACTTTGTTTCTTCCAGTGCTGTAGTCCATGAAAGCAAGCAAGGCAACCTCAGGAGTTAACACATTCAGACAATGCTTCAGAATTAATTTCTGCAGTGTTAGGTTACCAGTAGTGTGCCCTCTTGGGTTAATGACTTTTTTTTTTTTTCCCTTCAAAGTTCATCTATGTGTCTTGGCTAATGCATACATCAACGGCATTTACAGCAGCTGCTGAGAAACCACTGCAGGTAAAAATACTGTGTGACTGTGGATAGCGTCAATAGTACGTACCAGAGTGATCAAATTCCACTGCCTCACCATTTACCACTCCATCAAGCAAGCAGTATCTGTGATTTGACAATTACAGAGATGATGCGCCTGCACAGGATCAACTGAAGAGACTCTTGGATCTTCCAAGCTGTGCTTGCAGTCCTATTCACATTCTCACCACTACAATCCACTACCCATCTGAGAAGAACAATGCACTCCTGGAAAACCATAGCCACACACATTTTCTTCAATGTTTTGCCCATTACTTTAGGTTGCAAACCCAAGAGAAAACGCAACAGCAACGCACTGTATATCTTTGTTTAGGCTTTCAGTTGCATTAAGAACTCTAAAAGCCCTAAGACAGAGGTGCTAATAAGTATCAGAAGTGGTAAGTGTCTCAACTCACTGGAATCTCTCAAGATTTGGATGGTACTTGAAGTTCTGCCAGTAGCAACTTTGAGATCTCCTGAAGGAAACTACTACACATTGTGGTATTTGCAAATATACAATGGAAGGACCTGACGGATCTTCCACTGAAGAAAAAATGTCTATCTATGACATTATTACTAAGAAGTAATAGTTTCCTCCTGATGTTTACTGCTCACCAAAGCTCTGTCATTATCTGTTTTTTTTTTTTCTTTTCAAATGAATTTAACAGTATTCGTTTCTGCACTGATATTTTCTACGCAGGATGCACCAAGCTTCTGCTTCTCATCTTAAGGCAGCACTAGGAACACTAGAGTACAATGCCTTTTCATCCCTTTTTCTCAGCTATGGTTTCTTGACTCAGTGCCAACTGATGCTCTACTCACTGTTGGCTAGAGTATCTCCTGCTAGTCTGTAATACCTTTACAGCTAGGGACCGTGTACTGAAAATAGGGTAAAGTGCAAAGGCAATACATCTTTTGCCATGAGCGCCAAGGCTGTTATCTCCAAGTCAAATGATATGGACTAGCTTGTACGTCTACTCCTATACTGACTGCAGGGTGTGTGGTGAACCAGTACCTCTCATCCACCTGGGTTTTTCTAACCCATATCTGAATTTCTCTGTTCACCATGGTAGCCACTGGAGCCAGTCACAGCCACTGAAGACATGAACTAGTGTGTACCTACCGTAGGTGGCTGAAACACCAGAATCCTAAAACAAAATGGAGAGCAAGCTAATGTGACATTCCTGACATACCCAAGCTAATGTAACATCGCAACAAGTTCATGTCATTTAAGCAGTCACAGAAGCTGGACAAAGACTTGAACCCACCTCTTTCAATTAACATTGCATACATATATTCTGCTATTCAGGACCGGATATTTCAGCTAACTTTCATCACCTAGCTTACTACTGAGAATTCCTTTTTGGAAAATACTGAGAAACATCTCTTTTACACTTGTGTAAAGTATTTTCAGAAAACATGCTTTAGTAGCAAAGAAAATTCAGTTTACTGTTCTCATCTCCAGTATATAACAATCCCTATTTTTGTGCTGTTCCAGGAATCAAGGTTCTACTAGTGAAGATTTAGGTCCGGTATACATTCCATCAATAGAAAACAAACCTGCAAATAATGCCACTTCTTGAAGAGAAAACAGACTGTGAAAAAACCCCCAAATGCTTAATTCATGACAGTGACAGAGAAAAAGCCAGTCCATTTTAGCTTGTTGCCAGAAAAATACTGAAGCTGTTTCCAGCTGTTCAAATAATTTCAGTCCTAATTTCAGGTCATACAAAAATCACGCATCCACTCCAATCCAGTCACCATACAGAAATACACTGGGTGGAATTTTAGGCAACTTAGAGGCTGCTTTCACATTGCCTGCAGCAGAGAGAGTTTCATTCTTGAAACTTGAGTTTCAGGTCTCCTAGAAAGAAATTCTGACAGCTGTTATTTCCTGAGAAATAACTTGGCAAGTTAAAGTGATTTTTAGCAAATGGTAGATAGAGCCGTCACGCGAAGAAGTTGCATTACACATAATGCACCAACTTCTTTGTGACAGAAATTGCTGAGAAGAAATTCCCAGAGATCATTATATCCTTGTCTGTGCAGAGCCAAAGCTAACTTAAAAAAAGGTGAAGAATATGCCCGCACAAACCTTCCACCTGATTTTCACAAAAATAAGTTATTAACGCTCAGGTATCACCAGAAACACTAGTTGTGTAAAAGTGTATTTGGAAACACGTATATATGTGCTAGGAGCAAAAAAACTATATACCAATTCATGCACCTACCAATGTTTTTGTGTTAAAAGAAATCCTAAATATCTCTAAAGAGAAACTGTTCTAAAGAACTGACCTACTGTTAGTTCACATTCAATCCTCAGTACAATCAAGATGTACAGGGTTTATGCTCACAAACCAGAAATACGTGCTTGTATCCTTCTAAACGCTTCCAAACACTCAGCACAAACTCAATCTCATTTCTGCTAGCTTACACATCTGATGTTAGTTTTGGTTTAGCCAATAGGAATGCAATCAGCAGCAGGTCTTATTACTGGACCTATCATCGAAATCAGAAAATGATGCTTTTCTACAGATGAAACAATTATGGTTCCTATTTAGCACGTTACCAGTTAAGTATGCATTACAGGATCCAGTGAAAACCATAATCTAGCAGTTACTGCTCTAACTATACAGTACATGAAAAATATTTGAGAGAACTTGTTTCATTTCACTTTCATGGAAAATGTAGTATTTATAACTATTTTAATATACATTTTATTTAAACCTGACACTATCATTATGCATTGAACATGATGAAAACAACAGTTTTTTCGTATTTGTAGCACTTCAGATCCACTTCTATCTTACATGGAGACACACAGAGCACACAGACAAGGCAAAACAGTCACGGTGGTTTTTGCAGCAGCCTTAGTGTCTCACTCGTTTGCTGGATGGATTTCACCATGCTAGCTGGTGTCTCAAGGGCAGTCTGAGACTCACACATTGGAAATCTCATGGATTTTTAAAACTGAAATACACAGCGGTAGAAGGTGAGGACTGACACGCTTCCAAGACATTACTGTAATGCAAATACAAATAGTAACTGTTTTCAAAAGCAGGCATGGATTTACTACAGCAGCCAACAGGGTTGTATCCCATTCCCCACTTGCAAACTCGAAAAATCATGTGAAATGTTTATTAAAACATGACTGTGCACCTTCCCATGTCCCTATTCACTACTTGACTGCCTAAAATAAATAGCCTTGTGTATAATTGTTAGCTCCTTATAGCTTAGATCAACAACATCAACTCCCTTTTCTGAACATATCTTGTAGTTACTGTACAGAGGAGTATTTTTCAGGTAATTCCTTGCAGCCACTTTTGCTTTGCATATTTATAACACGACCCTTATATTTATATATAGATATAAAAATGTAAGGATAATCAATAAATAAAAACATTTATACTTGTGAGTTAGGCTGCACATATCATATCTTTACAGCAACCATTTAATAAAGCCTAGGGAAAACACATTTACATGAGTGAAGAACTGTTTAAAACAAACCAGAAATCTAAAAAGTAGAAATTCTTACCCTAAAAAACTCTTTAGTGGAGCCAGAATCTAATGTCCCATAAGCAATTTCTGTTTGCTTGGAAAGATCCTCTGCACTTTCAATGGGAGACACCATCCTCTCAACCGTCAGGAAGGCAGCTAAGTTAGCCGTGTAGGATGAGATTATGATGAGGGTAAAGAACCACCACACACCTCCAACAATGCGCCCAGACAGGGATCTAATAACAAGTATGACATGGATTTGTAAAGTGAAATGAAAGTCCTAAAAAGGAACACATGTTATCAGTTTTCTGAAAATGATGCATTATACTATAGGGAAGCATTTCAGGCTATCTCACAGTGCAGCTCTGCATACTAATCAGATGGGAAATCAAGGCGTACTCCGCTACATCTCCTGGACTTCGCTGAAATCACGACTCCAGAGTTTACTTTAGGGAGAATTCAGTGATCTAGTTCTTCAACGTTCTGAACACCCTGAAAGGAAACTGCTCCCATCATAATGTGCTGTATTTAACACATAAGCGTGTTGTTCCCTCTGCAGTGAATCTGTGTGACACTACGGAGAGGGAATCAAAGGAACTCAGTGAAACCGTGCTTTCAAACAAACCAGTATGCACTTAAAAATGAAGTGCTTTTAGCTTGCTTATTTTCCCAAGACATTCAGACAAAGACTGACTTCCACGAAACACTGGCTTACGCTGCTGTGGACATTCTATACTGAGAAATGAACAGCATTATTTGCAATAAAAACTGGCCCAGGGAATATCCATAAACTAAAAAGTGCACACAACTTTTCAAAGATACAAGCATTTAACAAACTGAGGACTGGACATGAAACAATCAGTGATAACACAGAAGAATGGTGAAGAAAGTATATTTTTAAATAATAATAATCTGATGTTTTTAACGGCAGCCGGTGGGCTCTTATGGATCTTTGTTTTGCATCTCCTGCTCAAGAAGAGAGAAGAAAAGAGAACTCAAGAAAATATTTAGAACAGCATAGAGCACACAACTAGATAAATTCTATGATTTTCAATACTAGAAAACAGAAGAGAATTATTGATATTGCCATTACTGTCACACTTGACTTTTTTTTAAAAATGATCCTCTACATTTCAAAATTACTTACTACTTTGCTTCCAAACAAGACATTATAGGAAGGAGTACCTAATGTTTGGAGATGTGATTAATTATTTGGCAGAAAAGTGCATGTAGCTGAAAGTCTAGTACTAAGTCATTGCAGTAGCTTAGGTATGTCTTGATGTGTCTCCTTTATCTATAAGTAAACAAATTAGAAATCACTTACCCATCTTACTGCATTGTGAATGAGATTTCAAACTAATTCTGACAAAATATTTATACAGATAGATTTAACTATATATATATATATATATATACACAAACACATTAAAACATGATAGTTATGTAAAGCTGACTTACTAAACTGGGAACAAAAATAAACAGAACCAATTTAGGATCAATTACTTTTACTAACTGCTGCTGTAAAAAAAATTCTGTGATAATTCAGACATGAAAAGACTTATTCCATAACCGACTCGCTACTTCACTCTACTACATGAAAATCAAGTAAGATAAGGTCCAGAATATGTTTAAAAAGGACCATAGAAAAGAAATTATTTCAAGTTCCTTCTAAACTGAGATGTACTCTGCAAACGTGCTTTCTGCTGCCTTTGAAAAAATACTTATGCTTATTTTGATATGGAGGTAATCTGAGTACAAAATAATTCTACAATTAAAAAATTGAATTACATGATAAATATTTATTTCCAAGGTAAAATCTCTGACAATGTGTATTTACTAACTGCTGTTTGTATGGCACTTTATATTGTATTGATGACATCCGCTATAAATGATAAAAATCTTTAAAAGCCCATGATTTGTCAGCAAAGATGCTACTGTTTTTGTAAAGAAAAAGAATAAGCTCAACGTTAATCAAGACATTATGCTCCCACATGATTTTATAAGTAAAATTTTTTTGAGTGTCATTTGGATTCAATATTTTCCCATAAGGTCTGTCCCAGTTAAATAGTTTCTTTTTTAATGTACATTTTGAAAAGTTTCTAAAGATTTATAATTATATGCTAGTATGAACTCACAATTGTACAGGCACCTCATTCATCAGATCATTAAATATTCAAATAACAATTTCTGTGCACAATTACCCAAATTTGTGCACCACACTTTATACTTACAAAGGTATTATACGGCAGTACTGAGAGCACACTCACTTCTCAAAAAAGATGAGGAAGCCTTTGCTAAGTTATCATTATCATATCATTATTCTATTCTATTGTTCTGTGCTAGATAGCAACATGAGGATTGCTACTGCAGACCATTTTCCAGGTGGTCCAGTCTTACTCAGCACCACCTTCTATTTCACAGTCAAGAAGCCCTAGTTACTTGTCTACTCTACAATCCTTACAGTGGCTGTCACTTTTATTAGACTAATGATAGTAGCAATAGTGCAAAATGTAACTTCACAATGACATTTTTGTTAATGTCTGAAGAGATTCCTTTTCATATCTGATCTAATTAAGTTGCAGGGAGTTCAAATTCCATAGTGATGGTTTTGGTGCAAGAAAAGAAAAATAACTGAGGTGTTTTCAGCCCTTTTCTATTTTTATAATAAACAGTAAATAAACAAACTAACAAGTTCCCTCAAAAACACGTTTGTAATGAAATAAAGTGCTGTTAAACACCTCGCTGAAACTAAATCTTGAACGTCCACAATGATTAGTCTCACACACCTTTTATGATGACCATTTACTATCATTATTCTTATATCACCCTTCAGAAGTTATCAAATCGTGCACAACTGTCATGCTTCAATAGCCAGCAAAAAAATAATAAAACAAAAGATCATTATTCTACCATGGCCTTGATTCAATAAAAATAATTTTGTATCTAATAGAGGACTTTGCAGACAACTAAAGCTGTGAAGTGTGTAATCAATACAAACACCCCAAAGGACTGAAATTACCACAGCTTCTCACGACCTGAAATGATTGGCTCCCTCTTCACTGTCTTATTTCTTGTATCCAGTTTTTATGGTGTTCTATACCAAATCTATCGTATCTTTCATCGCAAAGGCTGGCATATCTCACTGTGATATGCTAGCCTTTACACAGAATTGCAGAAGTTTTCACACAATAAATGTTCTTCTATTTCTGCAGTAGAACAACTTGAAAACCTACTGTTGCCTTTTGGGATGCATGACTTATATCTAAGAAATGCTCCCTTGGTGTGATTTATTTTGCACACTAGCCACTAGTCTCACTGGAAATTGACCTGTTCCCATCTTACTTTAGGGTGTTTAGAAGAAAGTTAAATTGCTTAGTACAATTAGGTAAGCCTTCTGATTTGATTTTTTTAAACCCAGTTGCCCTATTTCACTTGCTACTATAGTTCCTTCAAGCAGCAAGTAGTTATTTACCTATCTACTTACTACTTTGCCAAATCAAGGCTAGAACCACTTGTGCACAGGGAAATAGAATATTTAATGAGCTGCAAAGGAATTAACTCAAGTCCTTTACAGATGTCCCTAATTAAGTAGGTGAAAATCCATGAGGAATTAAGCATTTTTAAACTGGACCTTCAAGTTCATTTTAGCAATTTCCTTTGTGACTTTTCTAAAACTAGGCCATGCAAAAACAGCAGTGTTTTGCAACTGTTAGAATCATAGAATGCTTTGGGTTCGAAAGGACCTTTAGAGGTCATCTACCCCAACCCCCCTGCAGTTAGCAAGGATGACTTCAACTAGACCAGGTTGCTCAGAGCCCCGTCCAACATGGCCTTGAATGTTTCCAGGGACGGGGCCTCCACTACCTCTCTGGGCAACCTGTTCCAGTGTTTCACAACCCTCATGGTATAAAATTTCTGAAATAGTCTGAATCTACCCTCCCTTAGTTTAAAGCCATTACTCCTTGTCCTATCGCAACAGGCCTTGCTAAAAAGATTTTCCCCATCTTTCCTATAGGCCTCCTTCAGGTATGAAAAGCTGCTATAAGATCTCCCTGGAGCCTTCTCTTTTCCTGAACAACCCCAACTCTCTCAGCCTTTCAGAGCCATCCCATTACTTTTATTTCAGTGCAAGGCTCTCCTGTAGAAAAACAGTGGGTTAATAACAGCGTGATGGTATATAGAGTGTTTTAGAGGGAAGAGCTGCCTGTGTAGCTCGTGACTAGTATGTTACCCTTTTTTCCCATTACAGTTGTTGTGAACTATATGCACCGTCAACTGTAAAATGGGAATATGCAGCAAAAACACGGTACCCCTCCAAGAAGGCATGGAATGACTTGAACCTTATGCATTTTACAGTCTCTGCATGGTGTATATAACTTCACTTGGCAAATGTATGATCGACGTTAAGACAGTATCGACCAAACACATCATGACCCTATGTCACATACCACTGCTTTAATTTCAAGGACTTTTGTGATTTTAGGGAGGAAAATAACATAACGATTAATTTCTTTCTGGGAGTGAAAATATATGCACCATGAACCTCCTCCGGCTGAGATGGCTGAGACCAAAAATGCACAAAGTTGAAATGGGCGAATAACCAACCTTGGCGAAATATCGCATCCTTGCTGCATAAAGGCACCCAGGGAAAACCAGAGACTATTAAATATCCCAAATTCATTAGTTGATTCATTAGTTTGCGTTTCTCTTCCATCTTCAAATTCCTCAGTGTGCCACTCGTATGGGCTAAATCTGCTGACCAGGAATAAAACTACACTGACCCCAATGTAGGCAAAAACAATGCACATCCAGATTTCATATGCTAATGGATCAAGAAATGAGAACACTCCTGGCTTGGACTTCTGAGGCTTCTTGATCATTATTGATATCCCCAGGCTCATAAAGGGCTTTGAGAAGTCAATCACCTCTTCTCTCACCAATGTTATAGTTAATGGAGCAATTGCAATATCAGCCTTCTGTAAAGGAAGAAAAAAGCAAATAATAGCTAATACAATGATCAGAGCAAAGAATGGTTTAGCTTCTATTGCATTTCACAAATAGAAAATAGTATAGCAGAGACACCAGCAACATTCGTTTCACCAAGAATGTCCTACAGAGAATTCCAGATATTTTTAGTTCAAACTCTTCTTACTGAAATACATCTAACTATACGGTGAGCATATTCCAAGCTTCCCTTTTTACACATGCCCTTTTAAAAATATACAACATTTAAAAATCTTAGTAAAGTACACTACTTTTCACCTGGTCAGAAGGATGAAATACATACTCACTTCCCCCCCACTTCATTGGCATTTAAAATCTAATTCCATGTTTTACTTGTAAAATTTTTCAAGCCTATATATGTTACTAATTCTTTATCAAAGGAATTAGATAAATTTCATCTACAGAGAAAACTAAACCAAATCCCTCTCCCTCCATCAGTCACCTTTAATGGCTTTATTATAAAAGATTTTCTTACCCCATACACAAGTTCTCCAACCATCCCATTCCAGATTTTCGTGTCTGCATCCCTTGCCCCATACTTGCCATCCCCAACAATTGTGAGCTTATATTTGAATCCACAGTGTTTAGCAATTTCTGTAGCTAAGTCCACACAATAGCCCTCATATCGATCATTTCCTTCAAGCATTTCATGATTTTTCTTCATCATGACGTATGGGGACTCCTGCACAGAAAGAACTTGTCTTAGCTACTTGGTAAAGAGACAGATGTATCAGTTGCACACTTCATAGATTACTATGTTTCCTTTTACATGTGGAAAAAAAAAGAGAGACAAGACAACATCAGAATCATACATACTATGTACATGTTAGCTGTTAATTATTCATGTGACATGTCCTTAACATATTTAAAAGCTGCATTCTCCACAGTCATACACAAATAACAATACTTACAGGTACAGTGATTCCCAGCAGTATGTTAATAATGACCATGAATGTTATCAGGAGTTACGCATTCAGAGAAGAAAGAGTAAGTTCCAAAATCACTTTCTTTCTCTCATACAGTTTGGATGGAAAAAGGCAAAGTTATTTAGTTGCTTTTGTTGTTGTCTTAATACATGAAAATTGTTTCCTATTTCACAACTACATTCCTCCCTGAGAAAATGCTTCAGGCTCTCCAGGCTGTATCTTTATTGAATTACTACACAAACAACAGGTGAGATATCTATAACGATGCAGTAAAGTTCTATCATCAGCAAAACTGGTGATGAGACATAAGTCATATTAAAGCAATGCATCTTCTCTTTGCTCAGTTGTTACTGAACTTGCATCCAGTGAAATTCCCTCGCTAGCCTGTGACTTGTCCACACCGATAAAGCAGCTGTGTAACTATACAGAGAAATGCTGTTCTGTAACAGTATGCAACATTATTTTCTAGACAACTAGAATACAACTTCTAATGTTTTATTTTACACTTTACCAATCCATTGCAGTTACAATTCTGATTTATATGAACCAGTTTCTTTGCTGTTTGGCAAAATCCATTTTCTAAAACTAACACTATGCTTCTGCCTCTGAGACAAAGTTCCCTCCTTTGAAAGCAGGTATTTACTTCCTGTTTTCAGGTCTAAAAATTTTAACTTTCTAGGATGTTCAAGCAATGACCGTTTGTCTTCTACAGAACAAAACCGCATACTGATCACATACATTTCCTTCATTTCCAGATTTTATTTGTGTATCATAATGAGCAACAGGTCACAACTTCAAATAATAAAAAGACAGCATATTTAAACCAACATAATGATGCAAAACAAACCACTGCAGGACAGACGGTCTTCTGACAAAATATGAGGTTAATTACCAAAATAGTGGTGACAATAATAGTCTTATTCTCTAGTCCTGAAGATTCATTTCCAAGAGGGCCATCAAGAGGATTCACAACCATTTTGTCCACTTCACTCCAATATCCAATCTAAAGAGAGTTTATAAGATGCACAGAAACCAGTGAATAGGAACTTTCACAGAAAAGGTAAAGCACATTATTACTATGACCTCAATTTATGCACACAGAGAACTACTTTATCTATGGATTTACCAGTGCAAATATTTCTATTTATGTACTTAAAGACTATAACAAAATAGTAACAAGACTGAACTAACAACATTTGTTCACATTAAGTTGTCTAATACAGGTATACCATTTTCATTTATATCTTAACAGGTTTTAGTATCAACATCACACACTGTAAGACTGAAAGAGTTATAACATACTCCAGATCAGGAAGACATGAAGAACTGGCTTTTCCTGAAAGGTTTGGAATAAGAGCAGAAAGATAATCACATTTAAAGAAACATCACCGAAAACCTGTATTCTGCATTTGTCATTCAGAAGCCTAAATTCCCCCAAATACTGGCTCACATTCAGCAATTCAGATCAGAAAGAAAAAAGTTTAATACACAAAACTGAAAGGAAAATAGTCTTACATAGTACTTACCAGAAATAACAACTTGTATTTGTTAGGAAGACATATTACATATTTTTACTTTGTTCTGCAAGAACATTGTAGAATACTCCTGTGAGTCAATATTATCACAACTCATGCTTCAATTAATCTATAGTGTCTCATTACCTACCTCAGCTCACTGCTTAGCATAGGAAAACCTTTAAAGACATTGTAAGGCAACTCAAATTACCTTCCGAGGACCAGTACTTTTGAGTTCCATGACGTTTATTGTAAAATTGATTCTCTTTCCATTTTGATCAAACTTTATATTCCCTGTTAGACCTTCCACCTGAACCTATATAGATGAAGATGAAAGTGGTAGAAGAATTAAGTTTGTTTCTTTTTAGAAAACGCATTTTGTATTTCCATAAATGATTATTAGTACTTCAAAAGCATTCAGTTTAGACTCTTTTCCATACACAATATATTATCTTAGTATGAGACACGTTCCCGAGGAGTTCTCTTTCACATTATTCTCAGTAAGATCCAGGCAGCTTCGGAGACTGGAAGGTTCTTGTCAAGCATTTATAGAGAATTTCACACATGCACTCATCACAGCATTCTCTCTAGGAAGCTACCTGTTTCAATGCCCTTTCTATTTCTACACCATGACCCCAGGGTACAGCTGGATTTGCAAGACAATCTCCAGCATTTCCTCTTCTGGAGATCTCAATCCTCTGTTTACGCAAATTACGGAAAGCTTCTGTCATCACTTGAACAGCATCATAGGTCAGAGCAGATGTATACTGAAAAGAAGTGAAAATATTTAATTAAAAAATAGCTTCAGCTTCACTACACCTTCCAATCCACTTGTTAATCCATTAAACACAGAAACATATTAAAAATAAAAAGGAGAGTAAGATATACTTGAAATCAGACCAGTATTTCTTTAGTTTGGAGGTCACTACTCTCTGCAAATTAATGAAGTGTTGTCCATCAGAACGGTTAGGGGAGTACTAATAAGCCTAAACTGAAGATTTACAGCTGTTTTCAGAGTGAATTACATTCCTTTCTCACTACAAATGTGTAACCATTCTGTGTGCACATATGGCTAGAAGTCCATGGAGGTGAAAGCGGGAAAAAACAAGTAGTTTCCACTATTTAACTTGAGTTAGCCTCTAAAACTCAGGAATTGGTTCTGTCATTACACTCTTCAATGGAGATGCATTTATATACACATCTCTGGACTACATTTCCTCCCACATATACACACACAAACCCAAACAAGGTATATTTGAATATACATGTGCTTAACTTTTATCTGTTAAACATAAAAACTCAGGGTTAGCTATTTCCAAGTATGCAATATCTTGTCATGACCATGGAAAAACAGCTTTTGGGCTGAGATGTTTGGAAGAAGTGATGCCCCTCAAAGAGCAATATAGGCAAGGAAGAGCCCCATGTTCCTAGCCTGACACAATATAAGCAGCTTTACAATTCAGAGAGCAGAATCCTGCAATCACATGCATCAGAAGCTGGGGCTAAACAGACAAAAGCAGTTATCTTCAGTAACTGGAAAATTTTACATCTTAGCTAACTAGCCGAACAGAAACCACATGTGCACGTACACTGTGGATTTTGTTGGATGGGCTTTATGAGTCCAGAACATCGCAGTTATGCCAAATGTAAGGGACATTTTTGGAAATATGGGCCAGAATATAACTACTTACAGCCTTATGAATGAATGCAATGATCCCTATGAAGGCTATTAGATGCTGAAAATATATAAACTGTAAAGCAGAGAGAAATGATATATTGGCTTTTTGCTTCAATGGCTCAGACTTTAATGAGATTTTTAATTAGCTAGCTCAAGTCATGCAGAAGGCTCTTGTAATTGCAACCCAGGCAGGTTCCTGAATTGAGGTCATTTTTGTATGCAACTGTTAGACCTTGGAGAGGAAGAAAAGGAAGGTGGAACTCTTTTTCTTCAGATATATAAGCTTACTGGGTGATTAATGTGTATCTTATCAAGAAAGTTCTCTCAGTGACTTGTACAGAAATCTTTAAAGGGTTCAGAACAGCAGCAGAATGAAGTGAAAGACTGTCTGGAGACGATACTACCCTTCTGCTACTGGAGTAGCAGTGATTAAGTCGTGGACATGGATTTGGAGGTGAGGAGAAGGTAACAGAGAGAAGAGAAAGGACCCCGACTCATTTTTGTGGGACTGACTAGGAGCACTTCTTCAAGCATAGCTCTTTGCAGTACAGAAACATACTGCATTGCACCGGCATTTTGAGAAACTTTGCATACAGCGCTGACATTCACCACTGAGATATACTTTGGGTAGCAGAGAAAAGAGCAGCTTGAAATTGAGATGTTATAATGCTAATTCAGCTATTCTACTTTTCTTCTAGACCACTGGGATATGTTCAAAGTATCATCTCAAGAACATTATCCCCATAGTATATAATTACTGGCCTGAATATTCACAACTCAGTCACATATTCAATTTGTGTAGGGCTTTGTCTATGAATATATATCTGTATGTGTATATATGTCATCACATATATAAAATCCACATCCTTTAATTTAGGTTGTCAGCTTTAATCTAAGGATCTCAAAATATTTTACAAGCATCTTCAACACCTTCATGTTGTTGAAGATGTCACGAAAGCAAACAGCCTATGCATCATTTCTTACTGCTTTATTCTGCATACACTTTCAGCTCCTAATAACCTTCATGGGGCTCATTAAAACTATCTACAGCTTAATGAATAGATGTAAAGTTGACAAACTAAACCAAAGTGAACTTACTACCTTAAACAAGAAATGACAAACCGATAACCTGCTCACGCAGAGGGGTGTCTGTGTGTGCATGCCTGCGTAACACACAAAAATGTCATAAGTTTAAGGATGCATTAGACCTGGCTTGATTCACCTGGTTTTATACTGGACACTCATCCCTGTTCTGATCTGCACTATTAAAATAAATGGCACTGCTATTCGGAATATTATTCTGTGGAAGTGGGATGGGCTCTTACAGCCTACTACTTATACAATAGTGTAAATCTCCTAGCTTCATTTCAGTTCCTTTCAACTTTACATGATGAAATCAGCAACTTTAAAACAAAATGCTATAGGTACTATCCTATAGTTCCCACAGAATCACCCGTCTTAACTAAAGCGTGGCAAAGTATATGCAAAAAAACATCTTGCTTCTCATAATTCTAGAACTATGATAAGAACAAGCTGATAATATAAATTGTATAACACATTGAAGTGCTTAAGGATTTTATGTAATTTGCTATAAAACATGGATTACATGCATGTCATATGAAAAGAATTCTCTCTTTCTAAATAAATTCCCTAACTGTCAAGAAGAGAAAACACAAGGTTCATATGCAATTTTATTCAACTTAGATTTAACATGTTGCATACCTTAATAACATTTGTAAGCTACAATTGCAAAGATGAATTTCAAAAGTGAAGACAAAACAAAGTCATCCTAGACTAAGCAGAAGATATTAATCATGTGCTATTCAAGAAAAACTGGCGAGAATTTGACTTTTGTAACTTTAACTGTTCTCCAGTAACTCAGAAGATAGCAGAAATCCTTAACTAAAAGGCCCAGTATCCTATTTTGTACAATCAGTTAACTGAATCTTCTGAACATGAAATTGCAGAAACCACCTCCAGAAGCACAAGATTTTTTTTAATGCATATTATTTTAAAGATATTATAAAAAGATGTAATGTTAGCCTGTTATGAAAATGTGAAGACATAAATAAAAAAAAAAACTTAGGAAGTAATCTGAATCACAAAAACTTAAATTGTATTTCTCTTGATTTGGATATCTGCAATATCTAAATCTATCCTTGACATACTAGTTTGTGGGTGGTTTTTTTTTTTTTACAGGTGGTTGGTGCTTTTTGGGTTTTTTTTTGGGTTTTTTTTGGGTTTTTTGTTTTATTTATTTATTTATTTGTTTTGTTTTGGGTCATGCCTTAGATTCCATTAATTTAATCTCCAGTGAGACCACTGGAGGAGTTCAGGGCAGTCAGCTTATATCCGTATGTCTACGCTGTAGACACACTAAAAACAAGTCAAAACTACTCAAGGGAGCTATGAACCAGCCATTCAGCTCTAATCTAACACAACAGCGCGAAAGACAAACAACTAATAGGATATTTTGGGCAAAGACTGCACCAGCAGAGTCAAAGAACACGGTGTTAGTGTACAAGACACCAGGGAGACCTCAGCTAGAACGGCACATCAAGCTGAAGCAGTGTTCAAGGAGGCTGAAATCAGTCTGAAACAGGCACAGAAGAAGGTTCCTCACCATGTACAGAGGGCTGCTATTGGAACAGCAGAGGAAGGGACATTGTATCGCTGACAGAGGTTAAGAGAAAGGAGGTCTAAAATCAGATGCAAATATTTCTCCTTGGAGAGAGGTAAGATTCAAAGAGAGGTAATACGGGAAATGCTCTTTGTTGCAAGAGCAAGTGGGCAGAGTCAATGGGTACAAGCAAATGTTCAGCATTTTTCTTTATGTTTAAACAATTTAAATATACCTACATACCAACAAATATACATCAAAGGCAATAAGAAAAACTGTGTGTCCTTGTAGCTGGAAGTGGGTATATTAAATGTTCAGCTTACTGCTCTATACTAGCAATTTTTTTTCCAGTGGTTCACTACGCATTTTATCACCTTGTTTGTAATACTTCGCTAAACTATACATAGACTAAATTGAGTTATCAAATGGTATCTCGTTTTAGTACATGTTACAGCTTTATTTTTCTTTGAGGATTATATTCAATAAAATCTCTCAGCTCAATTTCATGCATTTTTCCCCATAACAAAGTACTTCTCCACTTGAATGCTAGTATATACCATAAAAGCAGAATTGCCTTTTCATAGTGCTTTGTACAATAATTGTGCTTTTTGGTCAAAACATTCACAAAACTCTATCAAATTGTTTGTAATTTCAGAAGTATCTGGAAGAGATTGGTATATAGATATAGAAGCATTCCTACATATCTAGGTATTATATACAAAAAAGTAGGTGTATATATATATATATATATAAAAGCCCCCAAGCAAAAAGGATGCGAGACGAAGTTACTTGTCAAAACTAGTAAAGGAACTGGGCAACTACCTACTGTTGACTTTTAATGCAGTCAAACTAATGCAACTTGGGCACCTATTTCTTAAAGGTCTTCCTTTAATTAATGTATCTGGGGGCTACTTTGAAATGGACAGTACTACGTACATTTTGGAAATTCTTTGAAAGTGCCTGACAGATGAAAGAGTTAGTGGAAAATTCACTACCTGCTTTTAATTATGCCCATAATCATGCATTGTTCTCATTTGTTCTGTGCAGGCATTAGTGTAAACGTTGTCTGTATGAAGCAGCATGTTCGGCTGGTTGCCATTCAAACTGCAAATGGGCTTCAAGCACAGGGGCATCTTCATTATGTATGGGCATGTTTCAAACACCAGGGACCGGGACATGAGGTAGAGGTCAGAGAGCCCAGAAAAGACTGAATGCTTGCCTCTTCCTCTTTGATCTTTACATTAGAATGGAGTTCTGGTGAAAACAGGCAGCCTTTTCAACAAGACATTCTTCCAGCTGAAAATAAGTGCATATATATGCAAGATACTTGCAAATATCAACTGATTATTTGTAAATTTTTTATAACAATCCTAGTCCTGAATAAAAGGGGAAGAGAAATAAAATGTAAAATTACCAGATCTTAAATGCTTTTTTAATTAATCTCAGTAAGATGGGGTTAGAGATCAAGCCCTATTTCTCTTTATTAAATTTTCTTTCCAGAGGCTGTAGAGTCAGATCAACTTACATTCTGATGACAGCTTTTATTTAAATGCAATTCCAGCATTCTGTGTGCACAGAACAGCTAAACAAATAATACGTATTTTTGCTCTGAAATGCCATAACGTTTTGGACAGAACATGAGATGCAAAGAAAGCCTCAAGCAGCCTGTCACCTTAGAAAAATCTAAGTGTTCAGATCAAACTGCTATCCAGAAAACCTGCTGATTTTGTGATGTGTTTATGTTCTTGAGGTAGCTCCTTGTTTGGTTTAGAGGCTGCTTTCTGGGTACACCCAGAACAGCTTTGGTTTCTACCACAGCAGCTAGGCACTCACCTAAGCCTACATCCCTGGAAGTCTTAATTCCTATTTGAAAGACATGCTCATAGCGCATCCAGCAGACACTGACAAGACTGGGGCACCTGAATTATCCTAACACTCCCAACTGCAGGATATTTACAGGGGAAAGTGACCTTCTTTCACTCCTTTTAAAACTGAATATAGCAAAGATCACAAGATTTATGAACCCCAAGGTGCTTGACCTTTCTACCTATTTTACCTACTACTCTAATAGGAAGGAGATTCCCAGACTGTAATTCCTCCCCCAAGACTACTCCCAATCCAGAACAATACTCTTCTCACTAGAGTCATCAGAGGTGCTAACTCGGCAGAAAAGGGTGCAGGTACCTGCCTTTTTTTTTTTTTTTTTTTTTTTTTT
>Ga0065711_1000486_pt1 | contig 64952 bp, 38 predicted proteins | sample Hoacrofraction12_FD_59098 | JGI IMG/M metagenome (GOLD analysis project Ga0065711, IMG submission 59098) | Hoatzin crop microbial communities from Cojedes, Venezuela - Epithelial fraction 12 v2 (version 2) | ecosystem: Host-associated > Birds > Digestive system > Esophagus > Crop | place... | reverse complement strand
TTTAAAAAAAAAAAAAAAAAAAAAAAAAAAATCTTCCAAGAACAAATAAAACCAAACAAAGACATCCCACCCTCCTGTACTTTTGTTCCAAGGTACACTCAGACAGGCTGGTTCACTGGCTGTCCACTTGCCATATGCTTTCAAGTTTATTCTTTTATTCACTCCCACATTTTAGCCCCTTCCACTTCAGAAGAGGAACAGCTGCACAGATGCTCTATAAATAAACTACATAATTTATTGGAAGAGTTTTTCTGTTTATTTTTTTAAGCTACCACATATTCCCAGTTCTATCCTTTTCCGTGCTCTCTACAAAACTGAATCAAGTTCAACCGTGGCTTGGGTTTGTCTATATCATGTGCTCAACCTTATAAACAATTGCAACTTTTTAGACCTTAATAACAAACCGTCTGCACTGATTTTATATTCATTGTAACTACTTTCTAACTATGTTAGGTCCTAAATTGACTTAACTCTCAGAATTAAATTTGAAAAATGGTCCACACGGTGGATATATATCAGTGATGTACCGAAACCTCAACATGCAGCTAACATCTAATTCTCTGCGTGTTTTTTAACAAATCAGTGCATTTTCAGGTAGAGAGGCCTCTCATCCTGTTACCAAACAGACAATCTGTTTTGTCTGCTCAGAGGACAGACAGACCTTTCTGACTAAAATCACTAATCTCATTTGTGTGTGCAGGAAATGTGACAAATGGCTATAGTTTATCACACATGTAACCATCAAGTCATAAAGGGAATGAGATATTAACCTCCATAAACAAATGAGCATTGTATTTCTCAGCACAGCAGAAGTATACATTTAATAAGATAAGGATATGAAACACATGCTACTGATGAGATAAGGAGCCTGCAGAAACAGTACAGACATAGATTATGTCTCAAGTTATCCAAGTAAACACCATTCAAAACATTATTTTGGGAAACAGATTTAGAAGAAATTTCTCTGCGATCTCTACAGATAGACTGTGAAACTATGTGCCAAGTCACTGTCAATGCCATTCATGAGGCTACAATTTTCAAGTGTAGAAATTAAATCTAGGTGCAGCTGAAGTTAACCAGAGGTTATCTGGTAACTGGAACGAGACCAGAATTTCAGAGTTATTTCAAGCATGGTCCTTATTTAGACACTGAAGGCTCCATGGGAAGCCTGAAGTCAGTGAAGCTGTTGAAATATTCAACACTCGGGAGTTATTATTTAGACACTCGCATTTAGTTTTCTTCTTAACTCTAGCTCCAGAGTCTGCACCTTGTATCGGAGCCATCTGCCAAGGTTTGCAAGGTTAGCCTGCTCTGACTGCACCGACCGGCCTGGCTTGCCTTCCCCCTGTGGCCCAGCTGGAGGAGCTGAACTCTGGATTAACATTTTTCATACGAGATTACTACTACAGGTTTTAAGTTCTCTTTTTCTAAATGCACATTTCCTTAAAATGTGCGTTTTCTACAAGTGTTTCTGAAAGCAAACACCTCTGCAAGGACGGCTGAAGCAAGTGAATGGTGAAGCGTGCAGATTTGAAACGAGCTAATTAAAAACGAAGACGCACAAAATAGTTTGTGGTATTTAAACAGCTGCTTATGAAACCCAGTACAAGGAGTTCACCAAGTAATGATATATATCATCATTGTGCAAGTGACAGCCTTCCACAACACAAGCCGTGGACAGATATCAGGAGGAGCACCCAATACAAGAACGGTGTCTCATCGTGCCTCCTGCTAGCACTAGTGTTTGTCATGCTATCACCACGTCTGGCAAACAACCTACTTGACGTAAACAGGGGCAGAGCCAAAATACCGACTTAGCATTTCATATACAGCTGCTTTCATGAGAAAATTAAAATTGTTACAAGATATTATGGACAACCCCTGGTTTGGGGCCAGTTGCCTTGAACCAGTGGTTTGAACATCTCTCTGCCACCTGGGAGAATCAGTTTCCAAGGCAGGTTTGGGCCAGCAAGGTCTGGCAGCGCTGGAAGTGATAGTCCCTGCCTTATGCTAAATCAATTTAGAGCAGCTTCAGAGTCTTAAGGGAAATGGTCAGCCTCAACAGCTGGTACATGGTGAGGCAGAAGGCAGTTTAATAGGGAAAATGACAACCCATATGAAAAGGCAACCCCAGCTCACAGTACTCATCATCTCAACATACTGCCTTGGCACGCAGAAAACTCTTACAGTTAAAAACCCAAGTTACGGTTGGCTAAATAAAAGAACTTGGTCCCCACACATGCACAGAGAAGCAGCTAGAAATTTTCTCAAAATCATTTCTCTGAGACACAAATTTCTTAACAGCCAGCAATGGAGGAAAACAGTCCTATGATTTATTGGCCTTGAGACTCTGAAAAGAATTCTTTGGCATTTTTCCATTAAGATTTCACAACTTATGTTACAGCCACTGGGAAATTGTTTAATTCCCAAACCATGCCCTCAGTCATAAAATCTGTGAAGATGATTCATTATTATTTATGTGGTGCCATGGGCATGCATGGCATTTTACAGACAAATCGAAGATACAGCATCTGCCTTTAGAAGCTGAGGTGAATCCAGCTGTTCATGTGTAGGGGACGCAGCGCTCAACTGGTCCTACAGCAAACATCCCTCATCACTCCATGAATCAGGCAACGATACTCACCTGGGATGCTGGAAAGATTTAGACAGGAGGATACTTAGGAGACACGTGTCATTACTGTCTAAAAATATCTGACATTATTTCATTAAAACCTGAAGACTTTTCAAGTCATGTTATTCTGTAATGGCTTTATGATTAAAATGTACTCGGTGTTCTATTACGAATTTCTGATAGTAGTATGATAGCATGAGACAGTGTCACTATGAAATCAGACCACAAATTCTGCACTGCCTAGCAATTTTTTCTCTGCACACAGCGCTAGGTAGGAGCTCACAGGTTCCATCATACAACTCTAAACACACAGCAAAATTACTCAGAGAAAATAATTCATGTCATTATCACCAAAAAAATGTGTCCCATGTCTCCATATCAACTTTCTGAAGTATACAAAACCCACCCTTGTCCTGAAAAGCGAGCACTTACAGCTCTTGGTAAGAAACAGTTTGGGACTACTCACCTAGAAAGCAAAACCTTATCACGGCAGAGGTTGTGAAAACAGCAGTTGTTGTCAGTAAGCGTAGGCTGGAATTGTTAGCTGGACCAAGACGTTCTCGTTAGATTTGCATGAAAGATTAGCATGTGCCTTCCTCTCCAGTCTTTGTACTAGCAATGAGGGTATGCGTGACTTACTGGCTGAACAACCAGGGCATCATATCAGATATGTACACACCACACATTCGTTATGAGAGTCAGATACAATGCGATTCCAGGAATTTTCATGTTGACATTGCTAAGCCACTCGCACCCTCTCCTATTTCCTTGTTAATCCATACACAATAAGGTGTTATGTACCTGCCTTTTTGGACAGCTGAGCAGCAAAGATACCCAAAATAAACAAGTAATTATATCAGCTCTACATGAAGAAATGTCATTATTGCAAATACAAATAAGGTACATATGAAAAGAAACGGTCAAACAAACTTCCGTGTTACATTGCAGACACATGCAGACGTGTCCTGGCCCCGTCCACACCAGCCCTAGAACACTGGTATCTCTGACACTCCTGCAAAGAAGAGACCAGCGACACCCTCCTCTGAAAGCAAGGCAGCTCAGAGCTTGTAAACAACAGAATATTGACTTTTTTTTTCTCACACTGGTGAGGGTGACAATTCTTCTTAAAATGGAGTGATTTTGTCTCTGATTCTTCTATTTAACGCACAAACGAAAACCTACACGAGGGAGGGAGGAGAGGAGGGAAGCATCCCCTACTGGTGTTCAAAATTCTTCCCACTCATGTCTTTTAATTCTCAGGAGGTGACTATCCAGTTGAAATCCACTACAAAACAACAAAAACCTCCTCCCTATCAGCATAAAATTAAATTGAAGAAGCCCCCGGACTCCTCACGCGCTCTCCCACGTCAGGGCTGTCCCCTGCCAGGTGCACGACGTCCTGTACTCTAACCCTGTTTTTTCCATTCCGCATTTCTTTCATGTCAGTGGATATGCAATAGGTAGTGTAAACCTCTGCAATCAACATCAACAGAAGTGAAAGAATTAGCTGTAAAATGACTTACGGAGTAGCCTCTTCCTGAAAGCGATTGAGCAGAACTCTGTGGGAGGAAACAATATGCCACAGTAAGTAATGCAAGAGATTCCGTGTAATGTAAGATAAGAATCATTTTGCGACTCCCTCCCCCAGCCCAGTATTCCTTAGGGGAAAACTTCACAACCAAAGCGCCTCAGACGATCTGCTGACACTCTACGTGCTGCCACAGGAGCAGCAGCAAACGAGCATTTCCAGGTGAGGGCTCCGGGGCTGTTTCAGACAGCGGTTTCACAAGCCAGAGCCGGGCTTCGGCAGCACCTTCCAACTAAGGTAAAAGCTCTCAGCGCAGGATACGTCTTCACAGCAGCAGAGTACGCATTTGGAACCGTCCCTCTTCAGCACATAACGGCAGCTTCCAAGGAACAGCACGTGCCTATAAGGATGCTCTCCTTCATCAACAACATTTTGCCTCATCAACTCCAACTTTCAATCATGTAACCATATATCCCACTTTCCTTTTCCCTCTATAAAATTGCGAGACTCCAGCCTTCGTTGCTGCAGTATTACCATATGACAGCTCTATCTGAAGCAACAATAGCAGCAAAGCACTAATTTATCATCTCTCAGAGCTTTAATAAGCATTCTGTCCCTTTTGAATAAGTTAAATTACATTGTTTACTCCTGCTCTTCATTTCAGCTCCTCCTGCTCCTTTCTCTATCACGTCCTTACCTCTTTCATGCGCTGCCAAATCATTTGGTTCTTTTCCTTTTCATTACCTTATCTCCAGTCACTTGGATCCTTTTTCCCTCTCACGACCCAAGACTGTCGAGCTGCTGTTTTTTGCTGGCAGTGGCTTTCTCGAAGCAGCTAAATGAATTCCACCTCTATCTCCAGCTGCTGCTATATGCCTTCTTTTCGGAAATTAAAACGGAGCCGGGAACAGTGGTGGCATATGACACCACATGACCCAGCAAGCACTCTGCAGGCCAATTTCCAAGTGTGATTTATAATCGTGATGCCCTTGCTACATGATTTTATTAAACAAGATTCAAGGAGTCTTAGCAGTCCCATTTCCAAGACTGATGTTCTAGGGGGTACCAAAGCCTGAGCAAAAAAACCCGAATTGTTGCAGGCTGATCTTGAGGATTGTTTGCCTTTCTGCAGCAGTGCCAGAAGTTATCGCATTACTAAATCACCACAACAGCACAATACCCCCAAAGAGATTGATGCAAACTGATTGCAGGTTACTGCAAATACTTGTTATTTTCCACCGTAAGATAACAGTTCCTTTGTACCACCAGTTTGCAAACCTTTTGATCAGAAGATACCTAGACATATGCATAAACCTTTCCAGATTCCTGCACTCAGTGGAAGACTTGATTCTCCTGTCGCTCTGCCCGGGCACGCTCTGTGCCACCGTCTTGCAGCTGCCCTAGACACCAGGGAAGCAATTTGCCAGCCAAGCGCCTACGGACAAACGTTTCCAAAGCGAAGAAGAGACAACAGCAAAGCCCTACAGCTGAGTGAGCGTGCTGCTGGAGGAAGGAGGGCTCCCCATTAACCCTCTCACCAGCCGGCACACGAACCAAGGTGCCAGACGGAAAGAAAGCTGTGGCACAGCTCTTCCCAGGTCTTATGCACAGGTCTGCACCCAAGGCGTGACTGGGTGCCAGTCCCCATCCCTGGCACATGACGCCTGCACCTCTGTCCTGCCATAGCTCGGGAGACCTCTGCTCTGCAGGAAAAGGACAGCTCTCACAGGGGAGTCCGAGACAACGAACCGCTAACAGCATTTAACTCTCCGCCTCTTGCATACTGCACATTGATGTGGTCTCTGCCTTCACACACTACAAAAAAAGTAGAGTGTTATTTATAAACCTCTTTAATGTAAACCGCCCAGAAAAAAAGCTACAAACGAGTGAAACGAAGGGCAGTAGCATTTATCTCTTTTTTTGAGAAACTAACACAAACCCATCCCTCCCTCTAAATACTTGTTCAAAAAACCCCAAGACCTCATGGAATTCAGCCCTGTCTAGGAAAAAGGTTAATAACAATATCCTGCTATCTACAGAAGCACGCTGAACAGCTGAACACAGTTACCTGTTCTGACACTCTGGATAGCTTGATCAGTCCGTTCACCTAAAGCACACATGGAAATGGGGAGAAGGGAAACTACCTGCTTGGTGAGGTGGGAGAGGGAAAGGAGAAAGCGTGGAAGTTCTCAATCTCACCCCTCACCCCTTCAACTCAGATTTAACAAAGATTGACAAGGTCTAACAAATTGGAAATAATAACCACAAACAGAAACAAGAGGTTTCATTAGAAGCTTCTCCCTAGGGAAAGGGCCTCTCCGAGCATTTTCACTTAACAGTTATTTTCCACCTTTGAGTCTTGTCCACGCCCAAAATATTTTCCCAGGATGGAGCAGACCCTTGGACAACAAACTTCAACGCGCTAACAACAGATCTGCTTTTCTTAGATTAACTTACAGGCATCCCAAGCTGTCCAAGAACCCCAGGAATCTGCAGACCACTGATTTAAAACCACTGAGTAGAAAACAATAGAAACAGTTGCTGAATAAAGTGTTACATCAGAAATAATTAAAACTGAATGGCAACTGACTCCAGTACTTCTCACATTAAGAACTTCTTTCTCCCTTACAAGCTTTAACATTAAATTTCCTGGAAATCGGGGGAGGGGGGAAGGGTTCCTCCCTACCCCCTGAATTTTTATTGCACGTATAAAGTTAGTAACTGGTGAATACTTTGGATTCAACTTATAAAATCCTCTCGAACAATTAGGCTTATGTGCAGCCATGTCCCACACTCTCCAGAGCTGTTTGCATGCATTTTTCTGCACATCTAACAAACCACTACTGCTTTCTTGGTTCGCTGGGAACACTGTGGGCTTTTTGGGAGGATCCACACCAAACTGCAACATGTGGAAACTTTGAAAGCCCCAGCTAATGGCAGCTACGAGTGCCAGAGCTGAATAGTTTACGTGCAACTGTGATGGATGTCCCTAAAGAAAAATCCTCTTTGGGGGTTGATATAAACATAGCTCGATCCGTACGTCTCTATATCAACAGCAAATAATAAGAAAAGTAATCAATAGTGGCTGCAAATATAAGAAATCTGAGTGGAAGTTTAACTTGGCATCTACCCAAAGTTGAAGAAACCTCCTTTGACTATGAATGAGTGCTTGTCTGGCAAGGGCAGTCACTGGGGCAAATCTTCAGCTGGAATGACTTACAGAGGCTCTTACCTACAGGATAGGAGCACTTACATGGAGGACCTTCATAAAATTCTTCTTCTCAAAACAGTTTATTTGCTATTCTGGTCAATTTTGTCCCCATCTGAAGATACCTCAAAAGCAGCAGGGCATGATGGTCACCGCAGGACCCAGCTAGCCACATTCATGTCAGTGCTGCACCGCCCAGCACAGCACCTGCCTGGTAGCTTTGGTGCACCCGAGACCTAAACCCAAACCAGCTCTCACCGCCTCCACCCAGGCACCCAAGCAGGCTCAGCTCTGGCCTTCAAACGCTCTCTGAAGCAAGCACCGCGGGCTGAAAAGATGCAGCCAAACACTTGATTCGAAGACAGAGGACTGCGACCGCACCCGGCCAGCTCGCTGCAGCCAGATGCCGCTGCCACGCCGTGCCCGCCCAAGCCTTCGCGTCTGCAGAACCCCACCACGCAGCAGCAGCAGGAGATGGGAAGAGCGATGTGCCCACACTACCCGAGGGCTGGGGCAGCCCTCTGGCGAACACATCCACGCCCAGCCTGCAGACACTGCTCCCGTGCAGCTGCCACATGAAGCCACCCTGGGCAGACCAGCTCTCCGCGGAGCTTGAGCACTGGCTCTCGTGCCTCTCATGCCTCTTCCAGCACTGTCTGCAGTGCCCCGGGTTTCTAAGGGAGACTGTTACTAGTTAGGGGCAAAATAAGTGCGGTCTGTGCATTTAACGACGCGTAAGTGGAACTACAGTGCTAGATGGCATTTGTGCATAAATGGCTTATAATATTTTGCAGATGATGTGCTCTTTTACAGCTAAAGATTTTTGGTTCCTTTTACACCCAAGGTTAAAAACAAAACCAGACAGCACAGACAAGACATTTCAGTTATGTCACAGAGTGAGTTATTTCTACCCTGGGATAGCTCTCATGTTAATTACACTGGATATAAAAAAAAATACACCTTTCCGGCAGCAACGACAAAATCTTGCTGTTGAAAGACTCTACTATCCCCCCACCAGTGTCCTTGACAGTCTGAGTTACACTGAAATCTGCAATTGTATTTAAAAGATTTCTTCCTTAAGCCCTGATAAACACCATGATCGCAATTTAGAAAAGAAACTCCTGACAAATTCTCACCAGTGACCTTCAACAGGTTTTCCAAGATCATCTATTAAAATGACAGGAAAAGTTACTTCCCTTGTATAAATGAAAGCACGGCCTTCCACTGTTCTCAGGATGCAAAAGAAACCAAGACACTCTCTGTTCGGTTTCTTAAAGCCACTGGGTTACTTATTAAACTGGAAAGACAGTAGGAAGGGTGTCAAAATCCAGTACTAATTGAGATAACGGGACACCTCAGGCGAATTCCCCACTCTCAAGGGGTCAGGCAGGTTTGAGCTCGGACCTTTTGTATACTTGATGTATGAACTAACTATGAGGGGATTAGATAAAAACAGGTGATGGCAGCACAACCACAAAATTAGCTCTTGTTTTTGGTATTCACTTCCCTCCTCCCTGGCTAAAAGACCTAAATTAACATATTGCAGAAATGTCAGGAGTTTGTTCCAGCTTTTCGGAAATGCGTGACCCTTGTTGGCTGAAAGCAAAACTGTATCAAGTACCTCTACGTCAGCTGTGGAAACAGCTGTTTGGGGCAGACAGCTATTCCTACATGGGCAAAGGACAGTCTGCAAAAAGAGCCTCCTACGTCACTCCCATGTGAGTGTGGAAACCGAGGCAGAGAAAGACTTTGACGCACCCAGTGTCACCCGAGGTGTCCCCAGCAGAGCAGGGACCCGAGGCAGACTTCCCAGCTCCTCATCACTGCCTAATCTTGCCCTGCTGAATCATAGGCCCAAAGCTATCGTATGGCCCAGTGCTGCAAGCCCAATTTGGTTGATGAGCACTCAGCAGAGTTAATCAATAGCACAGAGAGAATGAATTTTTAATTACATTTTACAGCATTTGTTCAGAATGAAAACTCACCCCAGCTGCACCTGTCTCCTGTTGTTTCTCAGCTGCCCCAATTCTGCAGTCAGACTGGACGGAGGCACAAGGAAGCATGCGTGTTTACCCATCCACTCAGTCGTCTATCAAACATTCAAAACCAGAATACTGGTTCGGCTTTGAATACTGGAGAAATCCAGTATTTCCGTTCCAAGCAAGTCCCTTATAAAATACAGCTGTCTCGGAATGAGAGGAGTAAGTGGGGAGGAGGGCAAGAAGGGCCAAGAGCAGAAGATATGTGAGAGCTTAACACACAGTCTCTTAATGCAATTAATTTCTATGGTCACACTCCTGTTTGTTAATACAATGAGTTCAATCGACTTGGCAAAGGTCACAGAGTGCATCTGATGTTCACTTAGATTAGCAACCAGGACCTGACAAGATAACTACAATACAGAATCACACAGAATCACAGAACATGATGAATGATTTTGGATGTCACGCAAAACTGCAATGTGTTCCTTCTTGAATTCATGTATTTTATTATGTTGGATAAACAAAGCGGGTTGTGCTTGGAAATACTGCAAAACCAGTTCAGTAAGATATCAAACTGCACAAGGTCTAAACATCTGTAACTGGCTTGATAAGGTACAGAGCTCCTTCTAACCAAAAAAGGACACTTCAGATTCCTACAGCTGACGGCTGCAGAGAGCTGTGGAATGACGGCTGCCGACCAGGAACGAACGAACCGTCTCCTGCACACAGCAAGCCAGGAACACGAAAAGACCTCACACTTCCGAAACGCACAGAACATGCACGAGTGCTGCTCCCCTTCAAACCACCACCCCTCAGAGCAGCTTCCCAAATTCTCCTCCACACTTACTTTCTTCCTAGCTATGCTCCACTACCGAAAGCTTCAAGCAAGTCATTACAGCTTTGCTCGTAATTGCTGCTGCAGCAGTTTTCATGCAAGTATGTAGTATTTGGAGGGACTAAGACAAAAGAAGATAGCATGCTGAAAGGACATGCATTTTTGCCTCCAGACTAGTGTGACTTGAAAGGTTCCATTGTCCTTGCATGTATATTCAAACCAGCTGACTCATGGTTTGAGGAGGGGGTCTTAAAACTACCCTGTTGCTATCTTTGTTTCACTAAGTTCTACAACGCTGCTATTCCACTCTTGAAACTGGGGACCAGATTCTAGCGTGTTATACATGGGGAACAACAAATAGCATGTGCCACGAAGAGTTTGCCATCCACAAATTGCTGCGCCAAGCCTTCCAAAAAACTCCTTCAAGGCACTCAGTAACATCCCCGACCATCGCACTGAGGTGTTCCTGGCCTGCGACACACCAAGCTCCGCTGCCCCACCGCCACCCTGCCCGGAGCCAAGACCAGGCGTCCCACCCGCGCCAAAGTTTGCAAAGTGGATAAATACGGGCCTGGAGTGCGACTGTGCTCCAGTTCTCACTTCAGAGGTTCATTTGATCATGCTTCTGGCAAGGTCCTGCAGCCTGAGGCAGACATAAGGGACCCGCAGCTTTGCACCCTGCTGCTGCTTTAATCCCTTTGCCCCGGGAGGGGAAGCGTGGTACAGAAAGCAGGAGGGAAGGGGGAGATAGTGCCTGTGATGGCACACAAAGAAGAGCAGAACACAGTGAACTGTTTGAACTAGAAATCACAGAAGTTATTTTGTATTCATCTACCAGAGAAACAATTTTATATCTAGTCTATACAATATGCTAAACACTTATCAAAGAACATTTAGAGAGAGGAAAATATCTGCATTCCCTAAAAGACTGCTTTTCATTTATTTTGTTTAAAGAAAAACAAACAAACATATGAGGATAGGATGATGGAAAATTGGAAAAGATAGCCTGGGGGATGGGGGATGAGAGGAAAAAGCTCTGAACAACTTAGTAGCAGCGCTTGCTGGTTTTATGCACAGCTGAAGCCAATCCCTTGAAAAGGAGAGGTTTGACTCTTAAGTGGCCAGCACCTCTTGCAACATATTTCCTAATCAGTGAGTATTTATGGTCGATATTTTATATTTCCAATTTCCCCCTAAGGGCTCGTGAGAAAGCAGCACACCTGCCAACCTTTTCAGCTGGGCCAATAATTGCCAATTTGCTCTTTGCCTTAGTATATCACTCAATTTAGCCCTGGCTGTGCCCTGCATACATCCTCATTCATCTCTGCGCCCCCATGACAATTAGAGTGTTAGCTTCAGCTAACTAGGGCAACTATTCTACTAGGGTTGGAAGACAATTATTAGTCTATTTTCCCATCTTGTGGCAACAAAATTGAGAATCCATGACAATTACATTCAGCAATTCTGCACTCTGCCGCCTGCTCCCCCTCCTTGCCCCCACCTTCCGAATATTTCAAATTATCACAGCTCTACTACCACATTCAAATTTTCCATGTTCACAGGGAGTGAGGCTTCTATTTAAATGATAATGAGGGACGATCCATTCAATTTAGTGAGGGAGAAAATCCATTAAAAAGCAGGCATTTCTTAAGCTGATGGGTCAAGAAAAAGATAAAAACCTGCTTTTAAAGCCATTATACAAGGCTCTGTGTGGATTTTTGGACTGTTCAGGACATCAGAAAAGATTAGGACAATTATGGAACATGGGGAAAAACCAAAACAAATGCCCAAGCCTTCCACTTTTACTTGGGTCAACACAACAAAATAGCAATACGGCTTATCTGGCTCTTAATTCTCTGGCAACTTCCAATTACCTCACCATGAAAGACAGCAGAAGAAAATCCCATTTTGGAAAAAGGCTGTTGACTCTCTGGTGGTTGTAGAAGACCCGAGAGTACATGCGTAATAGGGATGTCAGCTTTGTAGTAGATTTTAAGGGAATTTTACATCAACACTGGGAACATAAACAAGTGGCAAATTCCCATCCCCTCTTTCCCACACATCTGCTGTGCAAACCTGCGCTAAAACTTCTCTGCTTTTCTGCTCCAAAGTTTCCTCACCCCAAGGAAGACTCCAGCCTCAACAAATCAAACCTCTGCAGCCAGAGATGATTTCACTAGATCATAACAAGCATTTTTCTCCCCAATGACCCATAATAAATGGCACTCGGAGTAATGTCTGGAAAGATGTACTACAGAAGACAGACAATTGCTGTCTTACTATGAAGTTGTAGCACTCTCTCCCCACAGAAGTTTCATTGTGGCAAAGAAGCAGCCAAACGCTCTGGGTTTTGTTGTGGATGGACCGATGGCTGTGTGTGTGTGCAAGGCACAATCAATCACTCGCTTCAGTTTTCTTTAGAGTGCAATTATTTCACGACAGACCAGGCCACCTCTTGACTGCATGGTCCATTAGAGACTAATGACATGCATTAATGTAAATAAAGAACAACTTGCTGGCATCCCATTGAACAAGTCACCTCCAAAAACAAATCCCACAGAGGAGCTCAGCTGCCTATAATAGCGTCTCCCAAATGGAGACTGACAGTGAAGCTGAAGGGAGGACTCCAGTGCTTCTACGGTGGCAACGCTGAATGCTATAGCCCACACCTTCATAGAGGTACTTCCCACCACACCTGCTGTGTGCCACCGTGCGGCAGCCAAACCTGCCGCCTCGCGCCTCATTTACTCCATTGTTCGCCCACGTTAATGGGGAAAGAGATGGGAGGGAAAGGCAGCATGAAAAACACTCCTGAAGGCCAAATGCACCAAGAAACAGCAGGAGAGCTACTCAGCAGAGAGCGAGAACCAGCCCAGGTGCCTCCTGCCGCAACGCATCCGTCTGCAAGGACAGGCAGAGCCGTGTGCTAGAGCCTCAGTTCATAACCGCTGCCCACAGGGAAAAACCCTTCCTGCCTTCTCTTTCTGTCCCTGCTACCCTGTGGCTTTTCAGTCCTCAGTGCCACACGTCAGGGGTTGCACCAGTTCAGCTGCCCACCATCTACTTAACCTGCGTGCTGGGACACACAGCTCCAGGGCCGTACAGGAACCAGGCACGGCTCGGCAGAAAATCCTGCAGGAATTGACACTCGGCAGCATGTCGGTGTCTTCTCTTCCTTCCCTGCCCCCTCTCTCCAAAAAGAAAAAGTCTGCTGCCTTACTCCTTTGCACACAAATGGCGAAAACCATCCAGCTGCACCCGCGGGACTTCCTCAGACTTTCTGACAGTCACTAAATAGACTACAGAACATTTACTGGTACGTGAGGAAGCGTTCTACGTAATTAAAACTAAATTGCACTCGTCAAATAACGAACCAAGAGCATTCTGTGATTCATGAACCTTGCTTTTCAAACTGTTTAATTACTAATTTGAAAAATTCTCATTTGCAATGGGTTGTCAGGTCACGAGAGCAGCCTCATCAGAGCTCTGAAGTGTGCCTTGGCCTTCAGGCACTGCCCAGATGTCCCTGTCGAGTAAAAAAGAACAGAGTGCCTGTTTCCCCCCAAATTTCACCGGCTGCTGATCTACCTTTGAAAATTCCACAGGAATTAGGCACTCGGCCTCAATTCCTGCAGGCTCAGCCGGTAACTTTCGGGGCAAGGCAAAGCACGCGAAAAAACTGGAAGCGCGCGGCTTAACAAGAGAAGTCTCCAAGACCACTTGACGCTTTGACCTAAGCTAATCACCAAGGCTGAATACGTTATTCCTCTCCCGCGGCCCCACGTCACGGTACAGCAACGCTACCAGGCGCCCCTGCTCACGTACCTGTCAAGAGTGGCCAAGGGGAGGAGGAGAGAATCGCATAAATATACATATATATAAAATTGAGAACATTATTGACTAATAACACAGTCAAAGACACCCTGCAGCATGGGGATTTGTCGAAAGGGCCTTCCCCCCCCGCCTTTCCCCACTGCGGCGCGTGGGTTCGCACTCCTGGAAGCAGATCACAGGACACGTTATTTTTCTCTTCCTCCCACTGCGTCGGCTGTTTACAGCGCCCCATTCACACTCCAAACATGTAGAGAGAATTTTCCCCCGTCACATTTCCCTGTCAGAGCTGTCAAGCTGAATCCTGCTTTAATCTGCCAAAAGCACTTTTCTGCTGACATTTTTAATAAATACTTTCAGCTTTTAAACACATTTGTGGAAGCCATTTTTTCCCCTTTTTCTCCCTTCTCCTCCTGTAGAATGGGCTCTGAAAGCCTTAATAGCAAATACATTACACTTATCAAAGGCCTTCCCCCCTCCTTCCTTTCGCATCCTGAAGCGGAGGTAGTGTTTTCAATTTTAAAGCTAAATTAACTGTCCAATTGAATTTAGCTGGTGTGAGCCGTTTTCTGTGACAGGTTTTAGTTATGAAGCATATTTTACATTAATAGAACTCAACATGAAAACCACTCGCTCTGGGATTTCTGCGGCTTGCCATTGAAATGGCAAATTTAATATTTCAGACATGCTCGTGCCAGCGTTTGATTATTGTTCTTCATTTAAATCTCTCCTAACGGGAAAGGTCCTAATTAGTAAAAAATCATGTTTTAATGAAGGCGAAATGCTAATTGCTAACACAAAAAGCCTTCATATAAAATTATCCCAGCACTGCCATTGATTTCTTGGTGACTCAAAAGCCCATTTGTGTGTTTACACACTAAGGTACCGTTTGCTTTTGTTTTATCATAACATTTCACTCAACATACCGACGAATTTCTTGAGAGAAAGACAGCTTTCCCCAAAAAACCTTTCCAAAAATCTTGGAAGCAAGAAGCATAAAATTAGACGAACCGACTTTGCACCCAAACTACGTGATTACATGCAGTAGCTAAACCCAAAGATACTGTAAAAAGCTTTTTAACACCACTTCTTGAGGAGACAAAACAAAACATCAAGCCATTTTTCCCTGAGGAATAACAATTCCATTTTGTTTTCCCATCTCCGATCTTTCGCTTATCATATTATTTGCACCATGATTATAGTGTTTGCAAGGCAGCTCAACCACTTATGCCACAACACTCAATCATGACATAAAAAAAAGTTATTACACAGTGACCTCTGGATGCCAACATTTGTTCAGCAAGATTTATGAAAAGTCATGTCAGCAGCGGGAATCGCTGCAACGAAGCGATGCTTTCTCCTGAATGGTACTTACATCACTGAGACGGTCCCTTGAGCTGCTCCGCTGAGAGCTTGTGGCCTCCCTGATGCTGTCTTCCTCGCTATTTCTGCCACTTCTGCTTGTAGGGACCTTCATCTAGAGGGAGAAGAAGGAGGGGGAAAAAGGAGATTTTCAAGCACTGCTCTGCCACCTGTTCCCGAGGTCGCCGACAGCGGTTCAGTCAATGTTTCACGCCTAGCCCACGGCACCGTGGAGAGGACGCTTTCGAATGCATGGGGCTTCTCTGAAGTTGTGCTTGACTATGTTTGTCCATATTCCCTTTTGCTAACGTGCGAGGGAAGGGGTGCTTTTAGCACTCCTGGAAGCAGGCAAGGCTGTGCCAAAGTCCTAGGGCCCAGCAAGAGAGGGAAGCGGACAGACAAACCCCCTTCACTCTTCGCTACCAGCAAACCCCAGCTGTGACGCTGATGTTTCCGTACTGCCGCTTGCTGCAGGACCAGCGCTGACGCAGCAGCCAAGTCTCCGGTTCCCAGTCCAGAGATGTGCCTCGGGGCCACCCCCAGTGACGACGCTGAGAGGTTGGTACCGGCATAGTGGCCAGGTGCCCAAATACCGTGAGGGATCCTGGCCTGAAACAACTCACTTCAGATAACGTACAAAATTTGAAGCAGGGCCTGATTAACTCTTACGGCCAAGGCTGGTTCTCTAACCACTAAATCATCCTTCTTCCTTCACTTGAAGTTGCACTTGCGTTTGTACCTAGGTGAGAGGCGCCGATGTTTGAAATCACAGCAACTTTCCACTTACATCTGCAAAGAGTGTTACAGGGGGAGGAGAAGGATAGGATAGATACGTCACTCACAGCTTCATTCCTGGGCTCATTTACTAACAAATTATTCTGCTAATTCCCTTGTGAAATATTGGTGTTTAATTTATTAATACGTTCTAGTCATATCAGTTTGGTCTCATTTAAAGTACACTATTTAAAATGTCGGCTTGTACAAATTGGTACATTTAATGGCAATAAAATCCCCTTGTTTCTTTCTGTCCTGTTTCATCGCAGTCTCAGTAGCGAGCAGGGTTTGCTCCTGGTGCTCAGCTCTAACCCAGCGTGTTCGAACGCTGCCGCTGTGGCACGGGGAACCGTGCTCGGTGGGCTCACTGCCACAATGCGGGCCCCGAAACCTCAGCGCCAGTAGCACGCTGATCACTCCACTCCCATGGACGTTTGGTATGGCTGTCAGCTGAGTGCCCCACAGTCTATTAAGAATTTAATACAATATTCAAGATTCTATATACAGAACAAGCTCCAGTACTCATCCAGTCTGGAGTATACAGCCCTGTATAGGCTCCTCTACAAGAACTCAAAGTAAATATCATGCTCGTGTACAAGCAGCGGTACGTTTCTGCTTCAAGTCCTTACTCTGCATGCCTTTCTGCCACCTTACACCTCATCCATACACTTTCTTCCTCAGGATAAGACTTTTAGACTTAGCCACATCAAAGCATTAGAAATACAAATTTGCTCACAGCCACCTCATCACCCAATCACCGCTCTCAGGATCAGTGTCCCATCTCATTCATCATAAACCACCTTCCTGAGACGTTGCCCGCCTGAAAACTTTTATCAAGACTGATTTTTTATCTTTGCTCCTACATCAAAATGTTCAAACAACACAGCAACGAGAGATAATCCCTGCTGGGATCTGCTAGGAGCACTTCCAACCAACAGTTGGCAGGAAATAATCCACTTGAAATTCATCACTTTGAATCCGTGCTCTCTGCTTCCTTAATAAAAAGGTCAACAGCATCAAGCACAGAAATGTAACTACACAGCAATACTGCGGCCATTAGCCACCAAATTTTTAATCCCCCATATAGTTTGGAAAATTTGATACGATTTTTTTTCTAAATACATAAAATGATTGTCATGCACTTATTTTATTTTTTTTCAGGTCTTTATTAATCAATTACAATTTCAGCTGTCCCACCAGCTTGCCTACGATTGACGTCAAACCAACAGGAGAAACTGCAGTACCCCATCAATTACAGCCTTTCAGAAGCACTGGCACACCAGCTTTCTTCAGTCACCTGGATCTTCCCACACTCACTCAAACCCCAACTCTACCAGCTCCCAGTCACCACCCAGCTCTTCTGAAACTCCCGCATGCAAAGTAGCCAACCTGCCCATGGCCAGGCTGGCAGACACAGCAGGGGCTTTGGTTCTCCCTGAGACAGGAACCACTTCAGGACTGCACGACAGAATTACAATTTCCCTAAATACAGTCCAGAAACACCCATTGAATTCTGTGGCTTTCTGATCCATAGCCCCACCACTCCCGCCTAAGAACACATCAAAGCCTGTCAAAATTATTATACTTTTGACCTAAACAGCTCCCAGACAGCTGCAAATTAAAGGCAAAATAAATGACACCATTCCAAACTCTCTCATCTTTCCAAGCGCAAATGTACACCAGAATTAATTCCGAAGGACTAAACTGCCAGCTGTTTAAAGTTAGCACAGACTCACCCAACCTGTTACCAGACTCCAACCTTTTGCTGTTTTTCTGGAGTTAGAGCTGCTCCCAACACCACCTGTTTCTTTTCTCCAAATTTCATTAAAGGAAAACTACACCTACACCCACGGTAACAAATTGAGACAATCTGACCTGACAAGGTCTTGAGCGGGCAAGCAAATTAGAAGCATCACTACTGCCATTAACCTTTCCAAGTAAATATCAATTATTAAACTTGCTGCACTACCTCCGTCCCCAGTTTGCTGCTGTGAATTAAGAGGGCCATCAGCCTTTTTGACAGATCTTGTTCATTTACACCTGCTGCCTGCCAGCAGGGGAGCCCGCACCCCCGCAGCCCGCGCGCTGAGCCAAGCCGCCTTAATTCATCAGTAATTACCCTAATGAGCCACATGCAGGACCCAACTAGGAGGACAAGTTGTTCTGCTAAATGGATACATTGGTTTCACGGGCACTCTCTGCAGACCTGGGTATTAGCAAAGTGGTCAAATTGAAGTTTCTTTCCCAAAGTTGCTTCTGGCTTGGCTGCTTGATTTCTAGTGATTTTCTCTGGGTGTTTTCGCTCGAGTTGCATAAATTCCTCCTGACCGTGATCCCCGATTGAGCTTTACTATAAAACCTAGTATTCTTTTCCCTTTCAAAAGATTATTACTTCTGTAGAGTCTGCAAAGGCTGTGTAGCCAGAGGCAAGGGGGGCTGCCAGCCCCGCTCCCAGCCCCGGGACCTCCTGGCCACCTCACCACAGCACAGACCCAAGCAAGCAACTCCCCAAACTTGGATGCAAAACACGCTACATGCTGTTGTACAACACGTTGCCAGGTACCTATGCTGACGTTAGAGGAACACCAGCCACCATTATTAAATACCTCAGGCAGAGGAGCCAAATAACCCATCTAAACCCAGGGGCCATCTGAGAGAAGCTGCTGAGCCACTTGGACAAAGCTGCCCCACCACTGCTACAGAGCAGCACTGAAACCGCTCACAAGCAGCGTTTCGGAGGGGCCCCCCTTGCCACCTTGGTGACTTTGCCTGTTGGAGGGTGCCCGCACGCCCGCTGCTGTGCCCTGCTCCGATGGCAGCCATGGCCCCTCTCCAGCCCCTGCCAGATTGTGCTTCCCTGCCAGCAGCACGGGGCCGAACGGAGCTCAGGAAACAGCAGGTAGGAGCATATGGGGGCCACATCTGGGTACGTTTGATCGTGTTGCCTTTAGGTCTGCTCAAAATATGTTAGGAGTCATCTGAGAAGCCAAAAAGTCTCTAAAATAACCCCAATGCCCAAAGCTCAGCAAGAGCGAGTCCTTGAAAGGTGCTCCTCAACCCCATCTCCTGAGGGTTGGTGGGGTGGGAGGGAATCCTTTCTTAAATGTAGGCTGACCACTGTGTCACCTCAGGACAGCTCAGCTGAACACAATAATAAGACACAACAGGACAACTGAAGTTATTTGGTAATTCCTCTCTTCCAAAGGCCAAATCCTGTCCTCATCCAAATCCTAAGTCAGCGAGATGTTCATGTCAGTGTGTATTCACCAAAACACTAAAAAGGTGCCGAAGTTACACTCAAGTAGAGCCTATTTCATCACTGAAGTTAACAGGATTCTCCAAAAGCATTAAACAAACCCAAGGCTGCTTAAAAACCAGCCCAACGCAGCCTCCCACAAGACAGATAACACACCCGACAACAACCCACGCCGCGGAGGAAAGCCGGCAGTAGGCGATGCCAGCTATGCGCAGTAGCTACGGTTCAGTTTTTACCAGAAACTACAGATTTGTGCTTCAGAACACGAAAGATGCCATTTCCAGCTCTGCGGGAGCAGGCCTGCGCTGCAGACTGGGCTGGCTTGGCAGGGAGCGACGGGGCGCAAGGTACGGCGGGTTTGTCAGGCCACGATCAATCTGCACGCTGCAGGTGCTCGCAGACAGTCCCAAGCCGCGTTCGGAGCCAAGAATCATGAACCTTGCGCTGTTGGACATCATGTAGCATGATTAAATATCATAACTCATTCCGGTAATAACTCCAGCTCTCATTAAAGCCCAGCCCTGCTATCCTGGACTGCTGCTGCCTCTTCATTTCCCCCACCCAACCTCCCCCTCCCTACTTCTTCTTATGGGGCGGGGGTGGAGGAGTGTATGAATGGGCAGAACAGGGTCTTGCTTCCCTAAATGGGCTTTTTCATTACCACCACGCTGGCTCTCAGCCCCCGCTTTTTAATCATAATAGATCAGCCTGCTCTCCATTTACTCAAGCTTTTCCGATGTCAGAGGAAAGCACATTTTTATTTGGCGCACCTATTTTCAAATCACGGGCACACTGCCCCCGCTCATTATTAATAAATACACTTCGATTTATCACAAGCTCCGTTTGAGTGCCACGGGGAGCCTGGGGCAAAAGGAGACAAATTCTTTTCTTAAGTTGTTCTGAAAGGTGCTGGGCTTCCCGACCCTCACCCCCATTAACCCAGCACAGCTAGTGCGCTCCTACTGGGAGCTCCACCGCTTGCGCAGCAGCAGACTCGGACTGATCTTGTGCCATCTCAATATATTTGTTCATTATCTTGCGCACACACAGAAGCATTTGGAAATGTACTCGGGGCACAGGCCAAATTGAATCATCTGCCTTCATTTTCCACACGATCTGAAGCTACAGCTGCTACAACAGGCTGTGGGATTTTTATTTTCCTTCCTTAACAGTTTTTTTTTTCCTCACTCTTAAAGTCACAGCAGTCCGATTTTAAACCTCTTGCTGTTGCTTGGGTTTGTGTCTGCTTGTCATAAAACAGGTCTTGCAGACACACACAGTAGGAAAAGAAATTCCCACCAACCTCCCTCCGTGCCGCTCTAAAGGCAAGACAGAAAGCAGCACCCTCGGGGAGAGACATAATTAAAATATTCATCCCGGAGACGCCTGTTCTGGTGGCTCAGATGGGTCTATTTAGCACTAATCCTCTCACCTCCACCAGCAGACAGGCACCGGCAGGAATGGCACTCACCTGCTCTGCGCTGCCCTTGGGAGCAGGGAATGGTCCCAGGAGAACCAAGCAGCCCTTCCAGATCAGAAGGGGCAAAGAGCTCCGTGCAGCACGGAGCTAAGCTGCTTCCTTTCAGGAACAGGTTAACTTATTGAGAAACAAGTTCAATTCCTTTTTAGAGCTCTGGAAGATCAACTTTCATTTGTCTTGAGAGAAAGGACAGACCAAACACAGCCTTCGGATTTAGGATTTTACTGACTTCATGGCAAATCTCTTTTGGCAGAAGCTGCTTGGAGATCAGTAGGTACAGCTGAGAGGCGTCCACGTCCAGAGTTTAGGTCCAAGCTTGCAGATCACCAGAGATAGGGATGACTCCACCTAATCATGCTCATCTATCTAAGCTAATGCTGCTGAACGCCACTTTACATCTCATCAGCGTGTAATGACTTTATCACCTGCTCTGCCAAAGGACCCTCTTCCAACTGTTTCTACAGGGTCAATCTAAGCAAGAAAAGTTCTCTGCAGATAACATTTCATACTAACAAAGATTTTGATTCCCCACGGCTACACGAACTGTTAAAAGCAACTGTTCCAAAAACTTATCAAACTAATTGTACGGCCTGTCTCCTTCCCAACAAACATGAAAATGATGCTCAAATAATTTTTTGGGAAGAGTTCTTTGCTAACATATGCTTGCATTTTATTATCAACTCCCAGATAAGCTCGTGCTTCTCTTGGTGGATTATCGGCAGTAGCAGCTCTCTGCAGCAGGAGATGGTAAACTGTCTTAATAAATACAAATGGACAATTTAATTAAAATATATTGGAGACTTGGAAAAAGCACTATTTGTGGACGAAACAGTCTGTTAAGGGATTGCACTCAAGGCTAGTTCCGTGTATTTTAAGCAGGCAACAATAAGTGGCAGTGAAACATACCGCACAGAGCTCTGCCCCAAGGATTAACGAGCACGCTGAAATTATAAACGTCTGTTTTCCAGAGGAGGGGAAAAAAAAGAGTCACCCAGTTGCCTCTGGTTTTAATGCTTGAAACAAAACAAACCATTTGGCTTTAAAAACGTACTTCTTTCAACCTGAAAAGAACCATGTATCAAAACAAGGTGGAATCAGCTAAACACATTACTTCTGACTTGTTTCCTTGAAAATCCAGCCTTAATGCATTCTAACAAAATTTATCTATCCCAAGCATACCCCATAATGAGATCAACTGGGAAAAATATCAGGCTTGTTTGTATATTTTATACTTGCTCTAACTTGGCAGTTTGGAGATTATGTATTCCCCAGGTCCCTCCTTAAATCGTTTCACACGCTGCAATTTGATTTTCTTTGCTTGCCCTTTTCCACAATTTTTTTGATACATTTTATTGAGTTCTGGCTCAGAGGGAAACGTTCCCTTTGAATTAAGGGTGCAATCATTTTTTTTCCTCTAAATAAGGACATATGGTGTAGAAAGCAATGTTACGGTCCGAGGATTTTATGATTGAAGTAGGACTCATTTTAAAAAATGACAGTAGCATCAGGTTAGATTAGAGTAGTTTTTCTAATTGGGTGGTGCTGCTGTGGATGTTGTGATAGGCTATCTTAGCTATAACTCATTTTAAATATGACATGTCCATTTTCACTTACTGTGATGAAGAAGAAAACAGCAGCAGTGTTATGATACCAAAGGAAATCTGTCCTTTTTTGTTTTAGCTTTTGTTCAGAAAGTTACACGAGATTTAGAATGTCAGCCTTTACACATTTAACGGTATGCAGAATTTGGGTTTCTAATCCTGGCTCCCCAGTTTCCTCTGGGTAAGTTACTTAAATAACCTGTTCTGCAGCTGAGCAGGCTGTAACGCGGTGGTTAATTTTTACCTCTCTCTGGGACGCAGAGAGGTTGAATTAACGTTAGCAAAGGATTTCTGTGCTTAGAGACTGTCAGAGTCAGCTGCTACAGAAGGCAAGTACAACAACTTACTGCAATAAAAAAATATTCTTAGTGAAAAATCAAAATGCTCAAAAGCTATTGTTAGTTTCTCAGTGCTTGAGGAACATCAACTGCTCATTAATAACCTAACCTTGCATCTTGATACTTGCAACTGGACACGAGGGCCAAATTCCAGGTTTAAAAGCACCTGAAAGCCAAGCTCATCTGGTGCAGCCACTTGCCTTGGCAGCTTTCGGAAGAACTGCTGTATGGTGCCTTGCCTAGCCAGGGTAACATCCTGCAACACGCTGCGCTTCAGCTCGCCCAGAGACACTTCTCCAGGTGTGGTGCCCTGCTTAACTACAGAGGAACTATGCCTGACCTCACGATTTTTGAGACGTGGTCAAAAGAGCGGGCCAGAGCCCCTCGGGACTGGAGACGCCTTTTTCACTAGTGCCCAGCACAGAGAGGCCGTCAGAAGCAGTGGGGTTGGCTTTCCTGCAGCTCAACCAACGCACTCGAACCACCGCAAAGGCTTTCCACAGCTTCTCGGCTGGCAGGTGGCCTGGGGTGCGGAGCAGAGCCGGCACCGCTTCCCCACGATGGCCTGCGCTCTCGGGGTCCGGAGCCGCACAGCGACGCGAGAGCTAGTGCTTATTTTGGAAAAAGGCTGATGCTTAAGCAGGCAAAACTGCTCGATTTTACAGCTGCCATCAGGCCTGCACAGCAAACTGCACTCTGCATGCCCCCAGCCGCACTTGGCAGATGGTAGCAGACAGCTGGGAAAATCTGGGTTTGACATACGTCAGTGATAAACAGTGTCAGTGTAGACCTGCTTAGGTTACAGCCAGCTAGCGTGTGTGCAGGAGGGAGACTCCGACTGGTGAGGGGTAAATAGCGCTGCCAACCAATGCAGCTAAAGCCTGCCTGCCACAGCAGGGTGCGCAGACGCACCCCCGGGCCCTCGGGGCTGTCTGGAGAGGCAGGCAAGGCGAGAAAGGGGTTACATGCGATTTTGAGATCCATGGGCTACAGCGCAAAACCAGCACGACACCTAACAAAACAGCACCCATCGCAAGCGATGACTTACCAAGTCCTGTTGCGAAGGCAAACTATAAGCAGAGAAAAAAAGTCAGGACTCCCCACACTCCCTCAGTAAAGAAAACTCTGAGAAATCAAATAAACTTATTGGGGCACCTTAACCTATGTTTATAAATAGATGAAGGCATCTGTAGGCACACACTAAAAAAAAGGACATGCACTACTTGGTGACGGAAGCGAAGCAGCCTGTAAAGCTGGGAGATGACAGCGAAACCATAGCTGGGCAAGGGACAGACATAATCACCATCAACAAAAAGGCAGCACCTAATAATTACTGCACCAGTTGTAATGCTCAGTCAGAATCAGATGCCCAAACTACACTTTAATTTAGCAACAGGTCTAAAGGAATACATTCCAATATCTAGTCCATGAGAGAGCTGAAAGCCTCTGAGCAAGTTACTAAGTAAGATTTGTAGCTTCAAGTTTCACATTAAGGTGATTTGGACCTGTGATTCTCAGTTATAAAATGCCATCCAACATGCATCAAATGAGAAGCTGATTTTGCACATTTCTTTGGTGAGGAGAAAGAAACAGATATGCTGAAGATCAGCTCAGGACTCTCACAACAGATGCATCAAGTGTTACCAACCTCAGTGCAGCTGAGCATATCGAAAGGATCACTGCAAGGCAAGTAACTCCGAGCAGGACAGAGGTATGATTGACTAAGCATCCATTTAGTAAGGAGAGCTGTATTCAGCTGGAGCCAGTGGAGTAAATTAGGTTGAGTTTACACAATGCTTTTAAACACCATCTAGGAGGCAATCAGAATTGACAGCTTTAACATTGCTGCCATCTAAGCATACAGATACCATCTATTAAAGGCTAATATCAACAGCTGCGATGTTCAAAGCACGAGTAGATTTAATACACATATTAAATTGTCCAAAGCTGCATGAGGAGTTTCAAAATATATTAGGAAATTCAACCAAGAAAAATCTCTCCACATACTATGGTATTTCTCTTCTAGCAATAGTACCAACCAAAAGCAAGGGGTTTGAATCAAAGACAAAAGGTTATGATAACATTTAAAAGTGATTTCAGTAAGAGAAGATCCCAAAAAGCAAGGTATACACATCACTAATGATGTCAGATAGGCAAAACTTTCAGTACAGTTCTGCTGTGTCCTTGGGAAGAAAACGCACGCATTCCTCAGTCTTCTGATAACAAAAGGAAGATATCAGACGACATTTGCTAAGAACAAAGTCCGGACCTGTTGTACAAGCCCTAAAATGGGAGATCATGTACACACAGATGTTTTCAAAGATCTTGGAACAGGCACTGAGAAAACTGCAAAAAGACGAGTATTAGAGGAATATTTCAAAGGAGGAACCAGGACTGGCTGGGCAGCTATAGGCACACTGCCATGATACCAGGCTTGAACAGAAGAAGTAGTAGAAAAAAACCAAAATGGGATTCAATTGACTAAATTAAACTATTTCAGTCAACAAGATTTTCTGGTAAACTGACCTTCTTGAATAAGCCTGGTTTCATTTCTTTGCTGTTTGGTTGAAAAGGGAAATGGATAAATTCAAAACTTAAATTTAAGATTCTTGATGCATTCATACTGCAAGACATTCTGATAAAAATTAGTGCTACATGAATATCAATTAAGCATATTTTAAGCGGGGAACATATCAGCTAAGTTCTCAAAAAGTAGTGTGCATAAATAATCATCGATATTTGCTACAAAATGTAGAAGGATTTAAACAAAGCTTGCAGTTACTCCATAGCTCCATCCATCTCTGAGAAAAGTATTACCAAAGCCACTGCAGGTAAAATTGATAGATGCCAACAATACCTGCTTAGAAATAAATAAGGAAGAGGAGGGGAAAACAGTTCTAGGTAGCAGCTTGGATCCCCTGAAAAACACACTTCATGAGAAATAACACATCCCAAAGCAGAGCTGCACTAGGATTATGAGGAATGAAGGTGGCCGCTGGCAGCTACTACAGCAGAGAGATGACGCTGCCGCACGGAGCTGCTCGCCGGGGAAAAGCTGGGAGGGTCACAGTGGACAAGCACCTCCACATGATTTCCCAGCATCTTGCTGCAACTAAAGGGAACTAACCCAATCTCTGAGCAAGGGAAGAGAGGCCACTTTCTCTTGGATACAGCACTGACAGGAATGGTTTTGGAAGGCTGGCTTGGTCTACAGCCTCTCCTGTCAAACAGCAAGGCAAAGCTCTGCTGAACTGACAACCCATGGCAGCTACAGTCTCACCTGTGGTACAGACTGGGACAGTTGTCCTGAACTGCTCCAAGTCCTTCGCACGCAGAGCACAGAGGCCAATCGAACTGCCACTAGAAAAAGCACAAATTGCCAGCAACTCTCCAGGTGTGATGCACTGCAGATCTCTCCTCACTTAGAGCCGGGAACAAAAGTTACCATCCTGATGCTGACTGACGCCGAAGGAGGATTTGGTAAAAGAAGCCTGCAGACCCTGTGGGTTCTTGTCCGTAGGTCAAGGCAGGGACAAAAGCATCCACATTCTCGCTCAACAACTCACTTAAATCCTTCAAGCGTCCCATGTGTAAAACCCATGCTTAGTATAGCAGGGTTTCAAATTCGTTACTAGGACTCTGAGGCACCACAATAACACAATTAAAACACCACCAGATGTGTGTCATATAATACATGTTAAAAAAAGAAAAGACATACTGTGTGCAGATACAACAACAATTTGCTGTTCAAATTAATTCAGGAATCAGTACCATCCCTATAAATCCAATATAGAAAACATATGCTACTGTAGGCATGCATAAATTGCATGCAATTTTTTCCAGATAAAGCCACACATGCAATTAATAAACTAAAGTGAAAAAAGAAAAGAACCAAAGTAAATAAATAAATACAAAGGTCGCCCAGGGAATGATGAATTTTGCAGAAACTGCTGTCAAAGATCCCAGTGCTAAGCAGACCCAGCCACAGCCACGAGCTCGTCCCCTACCCTCGGCAGCACGGTCGCACTCCGGCCTCCATTCCTCTGAGCCGGGAACTCGCACGTAGCAGAAACAGACACCAACCCGAGACCCAGCTAGGTTTTTTGCCCAGTCCTGGTGTAAGGTTAAGCTACAGTGGCGTAGTTTAAATCACAGGAGACAGCAGACAGTCTTTCACACACACACAGAATCAGGCCTAATATCGCGTGTTTTCAGCCGCTCCGCAAACCAGCCCACAATCACGTCCCTGAACTGCTCTTCATTACCTCCCCGTTATTTCTGGAGATCCATAAAACCTAGGAGCAAGGCTCCAGCGCTGCAGCAGCTGGGGGAAAAGCTGGCATTAAAGACAAGAGAACCCCCACTTCCATGCAGAAGGAACTGACGGATGGGTGGCACGAGCCGTGGTATGATGTGAATTCAGCAAAGCAGAGAGAACCCCCATGCACAACACCATGAATATTTTTATTCCAACTTCTACCTTGTTCTAGTCAGACCTACGATTTGCTTTTATTGCCAATTCAAAAACTCTTATCGAGTCCCTGCTTGCACTCTGTCTAGACTTCTGGGACCTGTCCTTTCCCTGGCAGAGGTCTTTGTCCCCCAGCCAACTGTCCCTCCTCACCCACAGGCAATGGAAAGCTAACCACAGCTGCTTCAGTTAAGTCCCAACAAGACCCAGAGCCATTTTCTTCGCTCTGGCAGATGAACCAAGCCACTCTGGCAAAAGCCAGAGCAAACCTTACACCTGATCAGGTCTGGAGAGCAGGTCCCTGGCTCTGCACTTGAAGCAGAGGCAATGTGAAGCATCATTGCTGTCTCGTTGTGATCAGTGATTAGCGTTGTCGAGATAACTTTCCATAAGGCCATGAGATCCTACACCACCACTGCAAGTTTTTTGATTTGAGAAAACAGCGTTGTAAACTACCAGAGCAAGCACAGCCAGCTCCACAAAGAAACACAGAAGCAATTTCCTCTAAATGCCCGGGGGACGGCCTGTTTGCTGTTCGACATCCTGAAGAAAATAGAAATCTAAGAATAATTAGAGCTGAAGCAAGAAAGGTGAAGCCCTTTGGTAATTTTCAGCCCTGAATAACTAAAAAGGGGTGACAATTGTTTTAGCTAATGATCACTGAACTTTGAGACTAACATTCGGAGCCGAGGAACGGGAAGCAGCTCTTTAGCAGGCAGCACTGCTGGTAGGCTCAGCCCCGAGCTCTGTGAAATAGCTGCTTGACACTTGCTATCGCCAAGGGACACAGTGCCTTACGCGAGGATGCAAGAAAGTACAGAAAGCACAGAAAGCTCAGTAAAGATGGACTGGGAGCCTGCCCTGCCTTCTTCCTACAGAACACAGGCTGCATTAACCTATGGTGGACGAAAATGCTTCTTGTTGGCCTGTACTGTAACTCTCATGATGTGCAGCACAAGAGTGGCTTGGCACCAACTTTGTATTTCCTACAACTGCACTTATAAAATCTCTCACACACAAAAGGACTGGCTGAAACGCTGCAGCTTTGAGCAAAAAACAGGATCTAGATTTCACACCGTGTTTTCTGTCATGACAGAAGACTAATTCAAGAGCCCTTGTTCTGAGTGCTCTTCCTGACTTGTATGCCTCCAAAATCCAACTCCAACCTGTTTGGCTCAGATTATTCTTGTGATGGTTACACACAAAAAAAAGAATCACACCCAACCCCAGCATGCCCTGCTGAAGATTAATTCTCTCTCTGCAGCTGGAAGGCCAGGATCCTCCAAAGCTGTAAACTGCATCCTGATATGGCTGGAAGGGCAAACCGCACACATAACCACGAGGCAGATGCTCCCACCATCTACTGAAGGCTATGCAGCTGGTCTGAATCGCTCCCTGTGAGGCGAGACGTCCTCTCCTCACTGATTCTGGAGACCAGAGGTGCGCTGGTGCCTTCCAGGCGGGAGTCAGGCTGTGCCTGGGGATGAGCCGGGTTCAGAGGAGGGGAAACCTGCCGATGGCTGGCCCAGAGAAATGCAAGCCACTGTGCCCGCATCGTTTCACAGAGGGCACAAAGGCTTGTCAAGCACCAAAATAAAGAAGCCCACTACTTTGAAAGCCCCATCTAAAGCTGATTTAACTGCTGTAAATGGTGTATAGCATGCTTATCAAGCTTTAAGCCCAACCTTAAGTTTTCTTCAGGTTAAATAAGTTATGAATCAGTCAAACTTGAACAAGCAGCTTTTAAAGTAAGATGAAAGTAACAGCCCAGTTCAGTTAGACTGCTGCAGTCTTTCCCTTACGAATGGTCTTAGCTGCAGGAAACGCTTATCTTCCTTGTCACATTTGGTGCAGAAAGCTATTTTAAACACTAACAAGCATCTGTTTTCTCATCTTGTTCAGTGGGGAAGTCTTAGAGTTCTACAAACAGCACCTTAGAGGATAATGTAGTAATAGCAAGATACATTTATTAATGATCCTACTAATCTTTCCTGAGAGCATCTCCAAATATCCTGCAAATACCCATCAGGTTTAAACAGCCAGGATGCCCAGTGGGTAGTGTTACCATCCCAGCTTCTCAGAAGGAACAAAAAGATCAGATGACTCTGGGAACGTCAAGCAATGGACCTAGGATGAGGCAAGAACGACAACTACAGAGAAAACTGGATGGCTAGAAGCACTGCAGCTTTTAATACCAAGCATCTTGCATCTTAACCACAAGATCATTCTCCCTGGATGACGTGTGAGTAAGTATTTCTCAGAAAGAAAGTATAATGTTAACAGAGCAGAGCTTGCTGAGACAGCAAAAAAAAGGAACGACTGCTTTTTTGGATACTGCATGGAAACCTTGCACCTTCACAGGAAGTATTTTTGTAAAAAGGGGCACAGAGATACAGTGTGAAAACATGAGGCCATCAGATAGGGGGGTTTGGTGGAAGAGGGGTAAGGGAGCATGGCTTCGCCACGGGGAAGATGGGATGGGATTCAGGGCTGCTCTTGATACATTGAACCATGAGGTTTTACTTTGGGCTGAAAGACCTGTGTGTGAGTGCTGCCCGAAGGCAGGAGGCTTCAAACTACCTGGGATGCAGATTTGGGAAATGACCAAGGTCTGTAACACCATGGGCTCTTTAGAGGCTGCAGTGGGGCCCAGAACTGCCATAACCAGGCGGAACAACACTGTAAGCTCAATCCAGAGACGGCCAGTCAGCAAAAGGACTTCTCTGAAGCATAGTTCTTTCTGTCAGAGCAAATGTGGGAGAAGGAATAAAACCCAAAGTATCAAAATTCACCAAAGCAGAACTATGGGTAAAGCTAGATAACCAACTAATTATTCAGCTCTTTAACGTTCCCTTGTTGCTGCCTGTGGATGAGCAGCAAGAGGACACTAGAAGTAGCAAGTGGGAATGGCAAAAGCCTCTAAAATTACAATGCAAAAATTGAATATGTCTCCTAGAGATGTAAAACTGGTCTCACATGGAGCTTTTGTGCTAACAGTTGTGTCAGTCGATACGCAAATTCCACATAACAGTACACGTCTAGATACCACTGCACTATAAATACCCTTGCTCAAAACACTTTGTCTTGCTGCTATTCACAATGTACCTGACAGTTTCCTATTTAAAACAAAATTACCGCTAAAGGAAGGCATTAACAGAGGGCTAAAGGAAACAATCTTCTTCACTGAACCAACACTGTTGTCTCGGCAAAACAAAGCAATTAACATCTGAGTTCACAGGAAAATATATTAGCGGCACAACAGATGCATGCGCATGGATTGTGGCCCTTTGGTGAAACGCACTGTTTTGGGGCCAGATGTTTCTGCTCATGCCAAAGAAGAATCCAGCTGCATCAAGCTGTGAATATTTCTTCTGATCTGTCAAAATCTGCTATGAACTAGAAGAGAAAAAAACAGAACTGAAGTTTGAAATAGAAGTCTGTTTTCCACTGGGGATTTTACCACCATCTGTATTTTACAAGCTTTAGTACAACTTGACAGAGTCTGAAAAAGTTTGCAACACAATAGGTAAAGCACATTGAAATACCATTCAAGTAAGGTTTCTGGTAGAGTTGAAACATATGGTAAAAGGCTAGTTTTGTGCACATTTTTTCCCCTTAAAAATCAATTTATACTTATTAGTTGGATTTACAACATGTTTAAATTGTACAGCCTTTCTTGTAATGTGCTGCCATTATGAGCTGAACTCTCGTTATTGAGATGACAGAGCAATATCGAATTACTGGGCAAACAAGGTCCTTTTTCAAAAACACCAGAGGTGATTCTTTTTCTCACGGTTTCTAAAACCAGTTTGGTGGGGTTTTTTTCTTTCATTAATAGAATTACTATGGATTTGCACTGATGCAAGAGTAAAATGATATCCTTTTCCTGAAACCATAAAAAAGGAGCCAAAATGGAAACAGAATAGCTACATGTAAGACATGAAAGTATTTCATAACAAGGTAAGTTCACAAACTATGCCTTGTTTGTCAATGCTCGGTATTGTCCTTCCTAAAAACCATCCACCCAGCAGGACCAGCACGCTCCCACCTCGCAGCCTACTGGTGGAAAAGCCCAGAACTCATCTCACAGAAACCTCTGTTGTTTTACCCCAAAAAAACAGCTGCTCCTGCTCACGGGGAGAATGCAGCGGCAGGAGCAGGATCAGTGACTTGCTTCTGTTAAGACAGTAAGTGGCTGCACCATGACCTTCTGGTGAGTCCCAAAGCTGAGATTTGCTGAAGTGCCTCAGGTACCTTGGCTCCTGAAGGCGTTGAGATTCCAGTCTCTTATGTTCTACCCTCAAAATTTCAGCCTTAACAAAAAAAAAAAACCACAAAACACCTCCTGAAACAGAGAAATGCATACGGTATAGAGCAAAGGAAACATAATATAGCTGGATATATCTGAACTGAACTCAGTTTAAATTCTGAGCTTCTCCAGCTATCGCCTGCTCTCCACATTTGTACGCCAGCACGCCGGCAGCTGTGTTGCCTTCCAGGTGCGCGGCACAGCTTTGCCACTGACAGGGTTATCTATTTTACAAAGAATTATGCTAGCAGTGAAAATCACAGTAGAATTGTTTTGAAAGAAGCAAGCCTCAGATGGACAATTTAGATTTCACAGAAGTCGAAAGAGGATTTGCAGGTTCAAATTATTAATCAACACCCTGCCAGGCAGGGGCCAAGAGCAATCTGCCAGCGCTGAGTTTTCTTGGACTTCAACTGTAAAATCTGGATTTTAGATTGACTCAGTGAGGAGAGGGGTTTTTGTGCCTACAGCCCTTTCCTTCTGCAGCATCCAACCAAAATTGATCCCTGGCTTTTAGGGGCAACTAGGAACTTACGGATGGTGGGGGGAAGTTCTTCCTCCAGGAAATTGGGGATTCAGGGGCTTTCTGAGCCAGAGGACACGGTGCGCGTTACAAGGTTATTTCTCTGTCGTTACAAGCGCGTTCCAGCTATGACAAGACATTATAAACTGCACAGGTGGGCACACAGGGCCTTTCTTTTGTCAGCAAGAAACGAGAGGCCAGAAGAAGGTGGGTGCCCTCAGAGTACCCAGGGATTGCTGCAACAGCACCAGTTCTCCCACAGAGACAATGGCGATGGCGCGGGCTGCTGCGGCAAGGAAGAATTCCGTTGTAATAAGCACCTCGCACAATGTAACGAGACGTAACCACAGAGAATCACACAGCGGCTGCCTCCGGTCACACCAGGCTAGCTTCAGCATCCTTTTGCTTGACCTAGCAAGCCAATACACGCCTACAAAATTCTGCAAAAAAACCCAGGGAAACTATTCACAAAGAATTTTAAAGAGAACGCCAACTAACGTTGTTTTACAAACAAAAATATAAAACAGGTAGGGGCACATTCTACCCTTTGCTGTGTATTTTTATAAATCCCATCACAATGTGCTGGGGAACAGCCACTGGCACTGCTGAGTGGACCACTGGCACCTGCACTCAGGAGAAGTAGCGGCACGGATTTGACCTGCCTGCTCTCAGTCACAGCTTGACGCCGTACTTTAAGCGCAGATGCTTAAAACGCAGCTCTCGCGCGCCAGAACCTGCCCCATCTCCCGCGTTCCTGCGCTCAGAGCGCAGGTGGCCGAGCAGGGGGGATCCCGCAGCCCAGCCCTGCTCCACATCTGCAGCCCCAGAGTGCGCCCGGCTCAACGCCTCAGGGTCTGAGTGCGGCGTGCTGCGGGCTGCATCCCCGCGCAGGGAACTGGTGCCAGCAGCAGAAGGGAAGGGGAAAGGTGCAAGTACACGTGTGAGAGGAGATGTGCGAGTGCCCACGCGCACCAACGAGGCCGGACAGCCCAAGGTACGAGCCAGGCAGCATCCGTGCTCCAGGTCCCCTCTCTACTGCACATCTTTATTACACAGCAGCATTGCAAGATGAACATTGGGAGCTTGAGGCCAAAATCAAAATAGAAAGAACAGGATATACTCCCATAGACATTAATTAAAAATTGTGATCTATTTTTTCTTTATTTTTACCTTAACTGTCTCTCAGTGAGGCTAACTATGGAAGTGTCACTCTGCTGCTCCTGTTGCACTATGTTATAACAAACCTTGTTTCCTCTTGTCAGCTGCTCATCAAGGATTACCCCCAGCACAGCCCTCCGCTCTTCCAGATCTAGTCAGAAGGCAAATTAGTCGCAGCCGGATGGGGGAGTGCTAAATTTTTCATTACAATCTTTCTCCGGAGGTTTAGTGTTTAATAATTTGTACTGTATAAAATTTCACATATGGGAAAACACGGCACCACACAGCCTCTCCAGATGCCTTTTTTTTTCTTCTTACTGCTAATCATGTGAGCCCCCCAGCTAAAGGAGTGGATTTAGGGCATAATTAAAGCTTTATACTTTAATAGTAATATGGGTAAAGCTCAATTTTATTTTTGAGAAGAACACACCACATTTGTAAATTCCCATTTCACTGAGGATCAATTTTCAAACAGGCTTTGTACCCAGGCTTCTTTGTTCCTGATATACCATGGAAACATAAACCATGTAAGCAGCTCGAGGTACTATGAAAGAGGCACAGCCCTGCTTAGCCACTGTGAAGGCTCTTTAACTCTTTGCTCAGTCCACGAGTGGTGGCGGTTGTGTAGGGGACATCTGTAAGAGAGCCTCAACATCATCGGCTCTGGTTTTCATCACGTCATTTGGCAGGGGAGTCTCTCAGATTGGTCATATGAACTTCCAATCTCTGGAAGTTTTAGCTACATTCCTCAGCAGCGCTGAAGTGATTTAACTTTGCTGCTGCTCTCCTAAACCTCCCCCCAGCTACCACCCTTCTTCCTTCCCCACAGAGCCCGGAAACCGCAGGGCTGCTGTCGCGCTTGGGAACCCAGAGCCTCCTCCGGTCTTCCCACAAAACTGCCTTGTCCCCCCATTTCTGATGAGAAGAACAACCCGGAACACACTTTTGGGATTACCTACAGCTGCACGCAGAGGACNAGCACAAGGTTTACAGACCAGCTAAGATTTCCAAAAACCACNTTGTAAAGACTTAGGTGGAACCTAAGTAGTGGACAGATTCTGCAGTAGTTACCCATCGTGTAATCTACTTACTGCTGTAACCTTCCAAGTGCCATACTACTTCTCATCCCCAGGAATTTTTCCTTGGGTCTTTCAGAATCCCTTCATCTTCTCAGCAACACACTGAGATCTCAGCGACAACACACCGCTGCAGAGCACGACAGATAGGAAGGGCAAGTGAAATGGAAGAAGGGGTGCTGGCAGAAAGGCAGGAGACAGATTCCTTGCATGGCTGAGACAGGAATAGTTATGTGATGGTCAGCATTTTGAAGACTAATTTTAATTATTTGATGAACTCTGGAGTATAGATCCTTTAAAGAAAGAAGCACCCCAGTGATTATGTTCCCAGGATGACAACTTACAATATCAAGCCCTTTCCCTCTTCTCCTAAGCATCCTCCTAAGCAAATTCAGGAAACACACACAGAGTAGGACCACGACCACCTTTCACAATACGGTTTTAATTCAACCCAAGTTTCTCCCATCTGCTCAAGAGACCTACAGACTGCCTTAAAATGAAGTGCTTTGGTGCTGTTGTGGATTTCTGATTTCCCATAAAGAAATCAGGTGATAAAGAGCCAGTCTGAACTAGTCTGGTAAAAATTTACAGTATTCTTTGACAAACCTCATGCTCCAACAGGAAGGAGGGATTCCAGTTTTTCTATTAAGTGTCTGTGTGCCCCTGCATCGTGGTTGAAAGCCAGGTTTTACTCTACGAATCAGCAGCAATACTGGGTGGGGTAAAGTAGAACTCTTACCATGGATAAGCATCTACTCCGCTCTCAGAGCCTGCAGTATGCTGCCAAATGTATCAAATGACCTAGAACTGAGAAATGACGACCTTCAAAGTGAGAGCTTATTTCTGGTTTTATCCATCTTTAATATCACAGCTTAAACTAAATCAGCTGTGCATTTTAAGATCTATATTGTATCCTTCCAAATCTATTTGAAAATGCTGGAGTCAATGTTATTTGTTGAAGTGCAGAGCTTATTACAGGGCAAAATTTTACTTGCCTTCTAATGTATTATGTGTGTTCCTTTAGTCAGTACAACTGACGCAGGACAGACAACTCCCCAAACTTAGTGAACATGCTTAGTGGCCATGAAACTACTGAGAGAAACTTGTCATATATAGTAGTCAAATTTAAATACACAAAAGGAATATATGCATTTAAAGTGTTTTCTGATGCCTTTGTTGAGTTCCAGTTTCACTGGCATGCAAAGGTCCTGCTGCGTGAAGGCTCTCAGTTCTGTAATCCTTCTGTTTTTCACTGTGTAGCTTTATGAAGACTTGATAAATGACCAGCTGCGATGGTGGCAACATAACGCTACCTACGTGTGCTAGAAAGCGGCCTGGAGGAGGTTCACTCACCTCAATGCCTAGCAGTCATTTCCATGAAATCCCTGATCAGGAAAATACACATATGGAGACATAATTGAAGCAAAGACTCTATGTCAAAGAGCAGACTGGACTCTGACCATCAGGCCCATGACAGCGACCCCTAATTCTCCAGGACATCTGCTTATCCAGCAAAACACAAGATGGGCATCCAGCAGACAGGACAGCACTGGGGTTAGCATAGACAACACGAGGTCAAATTCTACCCCAAGCTCTGACTTCCAGCACATTTACCTCTACTATTGCCCCCCTCTCTTTTTTTGTTTTCTTAAATAGAAACCAATTATACATAATGTCATTATGCTTAGTTTGTGAGGCTGAGTTTATCTGTGACTGCCAAAAGCATGATAATCTTCAGTACGAAGTACGATTACTCTCTCATTATGCGTCGGAACAGATAGCAATGCTCACGTTCTCCCGTGCACGGGAAGAGGTCAAACAACTGACGTTCAACTCGTGAGGCCTGAGAGCTAAAGGACAAGCTGCCGTATCTGTTTTGCCAGAGAAAACCCATCCATGTTCTGATTTGGCGGGAGAAGGGCTTATATCACCTTATACCAGATAAGGAACATAGGAAATAAATACATAAGTCAGAACTCACTAATGGGTATTATTTCTCAGATAGTAGCAAGTTAATGCTATATAGCTAGGCAACAAAGCCATTCCACCCTCGATAACGGCATAAACACATTAAAGGAGTAATCCCTGTGTGACATGAGGTTACTTGTGCATTCATAAAAATTTCACCGCTTCTGCCAGCACTGCCTTTTAAAAATCACTGTTCTGCCCCAGCTTGATCAAACCCTGCAGCCCACGATTTGCTTCTCCTTCAATATGCACAAACATGCAGAGAATCCCATTATAAATCCCTTTTTAAAGGATAAATAGGAGTCTCCTGTATCACAGACAAACCAGCACCTTGACCTAATTTCAGCAGTTCCGTATTAATTCCAGTATCAACTTGCCTATCAGTTACACCTTGCCACAGAAACATCAGAGTCCTGCGTTGCACCCAGGTCCTGTTTCAGAGGAGGAGCTAAGGGAAGCAAAGACCCATCACTTCTGATGCACCTTCCGGGCGGGTGTCGGGTCGGTCAGCTACCCTGCCCCTGCCCACTACACCTGTAGTGCATTTTATTTTGCACCTATTTACTGGGTGTTCAGTCCTGATCCCCTCAAGTTATAGATCATTTTCCTGTTCAGTAGAAGCAGTAATTCAGCACTAAGGAAAGGGTTAAGAACCTGTTTGTTTTCCACTGTTGTAACAGGTCCCTTCTTTTTATCAGCTGCCTTTGAAGACAGCATAGATTACAAAGTACATCACAGTCGCAAACCCTGTCAAAACCAAGCACTGTTACAAGTTACCGCGCTAGGCACCAGGAAATGGGGAGCTCTTCTTCACCTTGTGAAAATAAAAAGCTAATGAAGAAAGAAATAATGATCTATGTCAAAGAATGCAGCTTGAACCAACTCAGTATCTGCAATCTTTCTCTTCCCCTTAAGACACTTCAAACAGAAAACCCAAAGCTCTCAAGATACAGTAACTTATTAAACCCATTCACTGGGGGATAATATCACGCTGTTAGCACAACACCCAAGATTTATTATCATTTGACCATTCTGGGTGTGGAGTCTGTGGGTATTTTGATAACTGAATTGATCTATCAAAATTTTGTAAGCATCAGTTTCCTTCCACAGAAAGACAATTTGGGAATCTTTACCAGCCCTCTTGGATTCCCCTGTGCAGACAGGATACGCAGCAGAATGTAAACTAATGAAAATGGCTATTCAAGAGAAACCTTTTTCACCCTCCTAAGGACACTGAGAAAACCTGCAGAAAGGTTCCAATCACAGGTGAAAATTCTAATGATAAAAAAGTTTAAGTTATCCTTTTTCAAGCTAGCATTAAGGTCGTAATTATCTCTTCATTATGGAAATGGATAACACGGCACAATAAGACCTCTTGAACGGACAAGTATTTCTGAAACTTTACTGTAACAAGACAGTTTAAAAAACTACAGTTTCCATGGTTTGGGGTCTCTCCAGGTACACTCATTAGTTATTGCAAAATATAGGATTGCTTCATTACTGGCATGCACGTTTGAAAAGAAACACTCTGCTTCCTTAGAAGTTCAAGAAAGCCACACTGCAGTAACAAGGCAAGATTCACACATCAGGATATGAGTTGTCAGAGCTCTGCTGAAACCACTGAAGTTCTGTCTGGTTTGATTACACTGAGGGACATTAATGAAAGCAGAAGCCAAAACAAATACCTATCCTTGAGTATGAAATCATGACATAGAGACTTGCGCAGAAGAACATTATTTTGAAGCACCTTTCTTTTCTGGGAAACCACAGGAGAAGAAAAGATGATAACATCTAAGTATGACTTAAAAAAAAAAAACAAACAACAAACCGCATAGAGAATCTAACATCGCATTTCTCTGTTGGTAAAATAGAGGGAGGGGAAAAGAGACTATTGTTAAAAAAAGTAGGAAGCCTCCACTGCTGCCATCTCCACCTGCAATCCTTCCACCTCCCTGACATCAGTGATATCTTGGGGCAAGAGAGACAGCTCTTTCCTTGCCAAAATTTCACAGCAAATGGTTTTACATGCTCCATGTTGCTTTATCAACAATTAGTGAATCACTTCAATGGGAAAACTTACCCCAGCTCGTAGGAATCGCCATACTTTAGACAAGCTCTGAATGAAAATGGTTTACCAAACAGAAAACGAGCGATCTAACACTGAATGTGCCTCCCTCTTTCAATGAGTAAGTTGCTAAAAAAAAAACTCTGATGCCAATTTATAAGATTTAATGAATATGCGGACTGTTAAATGAATAGACGATGCCCCATAGCTGCTCATTTACAATGCTGCTGTTCTAATAAAATTAGGGAAGTGTGCAATGAAAGCTGAGGACCCTGGGCCGGTGCCATCTAATTGAGTTTTACAACTTTATTGGAGATTCCTTGCATCTTATATGCCTGCTTTGTAGAGTTTAATAGCTGGTGGCCTCGGCTCTAACTTAATTACAAATCAGAAAGGAAGGTTGTGTCAGCATGATAACATTTGGCTAAGCTGAAATGTCGGTTTCAGGCATATTTCACCTGTTCTCATCTTAATTTAACCAGACTAGTAAGTCCTAATCACAGAGAAGAAATGGGTCTTTAAAGTAAAGATATAAAATTAAGGGCCAGGTCCTGCATGTCCTTCATGGCCAGTGAAAGCGCTGGCAGCTGGTGGCACCGAGTGCCCGTCGAGCAACTCTGAACTGCAGCTGAAGATCAGGACAGACAACGCGGTCAATGCTGACCAAACGGACCCCAGGGAGGCCCAAAGCCAGGAGGGGGGCAATCCCCGGTGTAAGCCTCATGAACGACCATGAGGTTAGAGCTTGAAGACATCCTGAACGGGAGAAAATGGCAGGTGTTGACAGAGTGAAAGGCAATACCAGTTCCCCGCCCACGGTTAAGCAGTCTGCAGGCAGGGTCACTGGTGAAGGAGACCGCATCTCACCTGCTCTCTGTCACAAGGGACGAGGAGGGAGAGGTGGGGAGGGTTTCAGCAGACTCAGGCGGTGCATACCCACAGCTTTCACATTTATTTTTCAACAGTATTACAATAGCCTGATGGAAAGAGTTGATTGGCAGACGCCAAGTAAAACACTTTGAGAAGATAAAAAAAGCCATGGGAAAGCAAGACTATATAACTTTCTAGAAGATAAGACGGAGCATGTTCACTATAAACAAAACCACCTCCACACCCCACATACAGATACGTACCGTGTGGCGGTCCATTAACACTCAGTGTGTTCTGCTGATTAAAAAGAAAATTTAATACATCTGTCGGAACACAGAGACAGAATAAATACCCTTATCATTCCATTTACTGTCAATAATACTTAAGTGCAAGTCAAATATTAGCTATATTCAGCACAGCATCATAACAAAACAGGCACTGCTAACATTATGGTCCCAAACTGTGTTATTCTTAATTAACATCTGACATATATCTGCTTTTGCAATCACCCATTACTGATTAAATGACAAGGCACAATGTCAGATGCATAATCTGATTGGTTAGTACTCAGTTACCAAGGTGTTACATTTTGAAATTGCCTGTGAATTGATTTCTTTTATTGAATTAATAAGTGTTATCATACTGTACAGAAGGTAAAATTGCTACTGAATGTGAGCGATAACATATAATTACAGAAAATCAAATCCTAATCTGCAGAGCCAAGCCAAGTGTCAACATTTTAATTGTAGTTATGGAAGCACAGTAACACCATGGAGCAGGGGGAGGAAGGGAAGAAATATCTCAAGTGTAGGAAGAAAGGAATATACTGCATAAAAAAATAACTTAGGCATGATAGCAACCTTGAGGGATGTCAAGCACTCATGTCTGCAGAAATATTATACTTAATTTTTCATTTTAGACTATAATCCCACATGCTGGGACACCTGACTGTCATCCAGACCCAAATCTATCTCTCAGATCTTAAGATTTGCATTTTTGGGAGAATGTTTCTGAAATATTTTAGGAGATACAAGCATAGAATACATAAATTATGCATTTTTCCTATTCTTTCCTTAAAAAAAATAAAATTAAGATCCCTTCGCTCCCCAGAAAGATCAAGTCCCTGTGAGATGATACCACAGTTTTCTGCTATAAATAAAAACTCAAAGATTTTACTAATTTTAGTAGCTTTACACACCATTTCAGTGAAAAATGCCTCTTCCAGCCATTTCCTAGTTGCTCTCTCTGTCAGTCTGCATTCAAACACCGCACTAATGCAACTACCGGCATCTAAATTGATGATGTTAAATTGGCGTAACCCCCTTGCGCGGACACTCTCAAATTAGGTAGTTCCAATACATTTGATCTATATCAGCCACTCTTAAACTAATTTGAGTGTTCATGCTAACGGTCTACACCAGTTTAACTATGTGTACTCAGAAAATGATGTTGCTAAATTGCTGCAATTTCTTCGGATTAAGGAGGCCTAGGAGAGCCCCGGCTTCCTCTGCACGCCGCACAAGCAAGGAACCCTTCAATCCACCGTAAACAACCTGGCGGAGACTTTGATTCTCACTCGTTGGTGCCAATCCAAGACCTTTCCATATCACCCCTCTGTCCGGGTGACCCCACGCAATTCCAGGTCCCCATATCTCCACCCTTTCCTCCTCTCCGTTGCTGCCTTCCCACCGTTAGTGCCCAAGACATATTCTCCCACTGGCACCCCCAAGAGCCTGGCTTGCGATGCTGTCTCTCTTGTTCTCCTGAGGGCTCAACGGGGCTGTTCACAACCAGGCATACTCTGCCCACTTTTCCTGCTGTGAACTTCCCACGTTTTGGGTTCTCTCTGTGATCTCTGTCCTTTGGAACAGGGACCCGTTCAGGCACACCACAAGGCAGCATACAGACAGGGAGCACCAAGGGCAAACGACAAAGCTGTGTTCAAAGACCACGCTGCTTCCCCACCGCACGACGAGCCAGCTACCAATTTACAAAACATCTCATCAAATCATCAGCTTTTCCTTTTGTTCAGGGATAAAGAGGAAGAGGTTAAGTCATCCTGTTTGTATGCAGAGAGAGAAGTTAAAAACCATGCTACTGCCACCCAATTGGCAAGATCTCTTGGAAGCAGGGTGGCATATAAAAATTTTACATGAAGACCTTTCCAAATTAATTCTTTTTATGCTTCTGTTTTCAGGCTAATAGCACAAGTTTCCTTCTTGAATTGCAAACCCCTGGGCACAGCAGTGAGATTAGCAGGCCAGCAAGCATCTTATCAGCACAGTTACACAGAAAGTAATGCAAGAGGTAGCCAGTCGTGGCTTTGTGTCTCAAGAACTACGAGTGCATCTTGTGCATAACATTCCTCCAGGTGGTGACGAGAAGCAGCAGTCTAGGCAGGGGTACGCAGCATGGCAAGGCAGTGTGCCGGGGCGAGCAAAATTTTGGCTCAATACAGACAACATATCACGGCATGGCGAGGGAAGAGAACAGCACCTCTCCGGTATGAGCACATCTTCAGGCTGTACGTCAGCCTGTCTTTTTGACACTAATAAAGTTGTTGGAAGAAAAAAACCCAACAACTTATTACTGGAGTTGAAGTAACTTATTCTAAAATCAAAAATTTTAAAACATGAGAAGTATAACTTGGCTCTGCAGTGATCAGAGTAGGAAAAATAACTGGCAGCAGTTATATGCCTGAAGAATGTGAACTTGGGAGAGTGGAAGGAATAAGACCAGCAGAAGAAGGCTGAATATTGTAACGGGGCGATGGGGGGAGGGGGAAGCTATATAGAAAAGAGGCCTCGTCTCAACTGATTTCTTTCTACAGTTAAAAGTGTCAGGGACCATCACTGCAGGAGAGTGAAAGTTCTACATCAACTGAGATGAACTGCACCAACCTGGAGGCCTGTGCTATGCCGAACATCTGCAGGACTTCCATGCAGGAACTCCAGAAAAACAGTGAGTGGCTCTAATGGGGCTTCCTTTCCAGTCACTCCGTTTACAGCTACTTCCCGACCTCAACTTTACATTTGGAGGCTTGGTGATTTAATGAGATAAATGTCATGCTTTTTCTCAAACCAGACTTGTCCAGGTATGTCCCTGTATCTCTTCTCAGCTGCAGTCGCTGCAAGGCGGCAGCAGTTGCCCGCCGGTCCCCAGCCAGTTTTCGGCAGAGCACGGGAAGGACGCTGCCCCCAACGCCCCTGCCCTGAAACACGCCATGCCAAAAGCACGCCGAGAGCGCTGACGCGTGGGGAAAGATTAGACAGAGCGGCACCACGGAGCAGCAGCGGTCTGCGTGCTGCCACACGCCAAAGGAACTCCTGACCTCGGCTTGATGCATTTCTTCCATTTCAGGGAGACAGAGCCTAACAGCCCAGACGTGACAGTCCCACAGCAGCCTCAGCTGATGGAAGCTACAAGCTAACCAATTCCCACTCTTCCCCTTGCCCCCAGCCATATGTTTCCACCTTCTCTCTTGCACCAGTACCTTTATGACTAAGTGGTGAGACAATTCAGGAAATTAGCCCAAAAGAAACTAATTTCTTTTTTTTTTAATCATGATAGCTTTTGGCTGGTTGAGCTCTCTGCAGCAGTTGCAAGCACATATGCTGGTGGCTGGGAGGAAAGGGAACATCTGGTTAGAAGCACAAGGGAGGGAGCTGGAGACCTTCTTGCTGTAAGCTGGGACCATGCTTCAAGCACGGCCTCCGGCTCACGAGACCCCACGGGGCTGGCACAGCACAGGGCAAGCTCCTCCTGCCCTGTTTTACAGGGACCTTCGAAAGCTCGAAAGAGGAGGATCCTAGAAGCCACCCCGGCTGTTTTCAAGGCACAATGTCAAATACATTCCTCTGAATTCTGCTGTGCAAAACCACAGCTACAACTACCCCAGACCTTGCTGTTCTGTGGGAGAGACTCCCAGGATGCATCTTCCTTCAATAATCTCCTGTATATTGCTGCAGCCGACTCGGGCACCTACTTAATCTGTGACCTTACAGCTCCTGTCAAGCAGACTGTGACCCCCTCTAGACTCATATTATCCATTACCGAATTTTCATTTTTATTAAGCTCAGCAAAGACTTCTTTCCTTCTCCTCTAGGAAGCATGAATTCTCTTGTGTCATTTATTCCACAAATGATTTATACCAAGAGCCTGTCAACTACAGGAGGTACTTGCTTGTGCTTACTACACCTGCAAGTAGCTCTGTCCTTTCTGGGTCATTACTAATAAAGCACTTATCCCTCACACAAGCGCAAATGCCTCCCTGTGCTTTGGCAGGTATTTATCTGAGCACTTCACAGTCCTCAGTGGATTTATCCTCACAGTGCTCTGGTGAGCTGGGCATTGCTGTGATTTCTGCTACACAGATAAAGAACAAGGCTCAGAGACTGAATTCAACTCTTCGCTGCTTCGAGGAGACTTCATCTCCTGCATCAGGATGCTGTAACCACCGACCGTTCCTCCTCCCGCTCCCCAGCCCTGCTTCCCCTTGGGGTGGCAGGGAACTACTCGGGGGTCTTCCCAAATCCTCTGCTCTGTCAGCCAGCCTCACACCAGCAGAGTATCGCTGCCTCAACCTGCAGAACAGAAGGCTTCATCAGCCTGTGGCCACGTCTTACTGTTGGAAGTGCTTATGAAAGAGCATCGAAAACCTCACGGCCCAGCCTGTCTGACCTAAATCATTACCCTCCTGTCCCGCTCCCCGTTCACAGATGACTCATGAGATGAAGTCTCCCTACTGCTTAGCACCATGCGTTATGCAGCCAGCCAGATTTCACGAACAACAGTAAAACAAATATATTTGTCTTGCAACTAGAGCGCCAAGACAAGCAAGGAGCAAAGCTGGGGGCCAACTGTAACACCACAGATTTTGGCAGCCAGCCCTCTTTCCAGCTCCTTATATATTTTTGTCCCAACTTTCCACCTAGTTCTCTCTCTTTTGAGTATTTCTGGGCAAATCATAACACCCACAGAAGAGTGACAAATGGCTGCGTGGCTGAGTGCTTGCCCTTGATAAATAAAGGCATCTCCACGCTCTCTCCTCTCCCACTCTTTCCAGCGTCACTTTATCACAGGCGAGGCTCAGAAACCTGTTGCTGCTGTTTCTCTTTCAAACCCTAAAGCCAACCGGCAAACCAGAATTTAACCTCACAGCTGCTGAATACAGTTAGATTAATACATGCTGGCCAAACAAAATACTGCTTTTAAAATACAATTTGTGCTTGGCACTGAACACATAGGGAGAATTCAGAGCAATTTGCAGTACAGACCAGCTCGTAACCCTGTGCGGAAAGTGCTTTGATGCCCCCAATTTACATCTGACAGCTTTAAAGCATTTTGGAAAGAGGCAGCAGAGTAGAAAGCCCTTGCACTAATCACAACTGATGTAAGAAAACTGAAAACACTTAATCGCTTCTAATTTGTTTTTAAAAACTGTGCATGTGCACACCATCTCTCTCCAAATCTAAGAAGTCACAGTAAGATCACGGGAAAAATGGGGAAATTCTGACAAGTTATGATGACCTTCTTAGCCTGAAAATCCTCCTTATTGATCCAAAATATACCTGCCCGTTTATTTCTGGTGGGGTGGGGGAAAGAAAGACATAACAAAAGGCTTTCACCTGTGATCAGATTGCCTGACCCTCATGCAGCTCCATGCTGCTGCACCAAGCTGCAGGCATATTCATCTGCACAGGTCTTTATGATCAATCTCTTGCAGACAAAATGCATATTTCCCTACCACAATAAAAGTCAGTTCAAAGCAGGCTGCTCTCATTGAAGTCCATGGGAGATTTTTTTTCCCCCATGACTTTTAGCAGGAGTTAGGGTGAGCCCGCTGAGATAGTTTTCTTCAGGAAAATCCTCACTTGTTGATTAGGGTTCAGCAGGAAAAAAATACAAAGAATAGCTTATTTTTATTGATTACACCCATTCCCTAAATAATTTGAAATGAATCCTCCAATTTCATTTCGAGCTGCTTTGCTGCTGCGCTTGGTTGCTGAAGGAGAAAAGATTCTGGAGAAAGTGACACAGGTGAATTACATTTGTTCAACGTTTTCAGCATTAAATAACCCACACATAACTCAGGCTTACTCAAAAGGTACGCTGCAATGATCTGACACAAAATATAGCTCTGCTAAGCCAAAAAAGATAAAACAGGGATACCTCCATATTTAAAGGAGAAACAGTGAAGGATTTCATATTTTAATGAGATACAGATGCCGACCACTGAATGAATCACTCTGCCCATAATTAAAGAGTCTTCTGATGTCTGAAGACTCTTCCCGTCATGAAAACTCTTGGATGCCATTGCATCTCCATCCTAAGCCTGATTTCAGACTGAGAGAGGGGGATCCAAATGTTGATGTCACCCCAGACACCACTTATATTCTCCATTTCCCTTTTGAAGAACTTGGTATTAATTTCTGTCTATTCAGGTTTTTACAGTTTTATAGGTCTTCAGGCACCCTTGGAGCTAGACGGGAGATACGAAAAAAATCAACAACAGACCAAGGAATTTCCAGGCACCATACTTCAGCATTTCATGCAAACCAGCAGTGTTTAAATTAGGCATCTGTCTCGCTAACATTTAAACCACAGTATAAAATCAGAAAATTTAACTTTCAAGTGTGCAAAGAACACAAGAATAATTTACAGCTTCGCTGATGCTTCAACTGTAACAAACTAAGAATCCCAGGCAACTGAACGTTACCAGGAGAAGTTGGATCTTTGTCATTATCATCCAGCTGGGCTACCTGGGGGCAACAAAGAGAAAAAGCACCTTCCAGGTACACAGTGATTTCACGAGATGCCCAAACCTGGCTACTTGCATGTCCAAAAAAGCTTCTCTTTTTTCTGGTTAAGTTGGAATTGTGTATTTTCATTTACTTACCACTACTCCCTGGGCATGAATAAATCTCTCAGCTTTTCTGCTACTGCTTCCTCCTTGAATAGTGACATTCAGAACAAAACATATTGCACCCACCACCAGAACCGAATTAAATGAACAGAATGCCTTGGGTATTTTATAGTAAACCATATTTCTGTGTCCCCATGATTATTTTCTTTTTGCCCTATAACAAGACGGCTTTGCAGATCCAGGGATATTTAGTGATCTGCTGTAACCCTGAAACCCTCCACGCACAGCTGCTTCTGTAATTTCTGGCAGAACAGGTACCTGCCCATTTCTGGTGTTTTACAGTCATGTATTCCTTCTTTGCTTAGCACTGCTAAGCTGTAACCTATTTTTTTCAGACAGTTTCTATTATTTCAGATCCCCCTGAATCCTAGTCCTGAACTCGGCTGTGCTTGTACCTGTCTCAGCTCAGCATGATCTGCAAAGTGAGTAACCGTGCTCTCCAGTATGTCATCCAAGCATTAATGGCAGCAGTGACTACTGCGGAAGCTGCAGGTCTTCAGGGACTGCTGCCTTCCATGTGCTTCGAAACAACTTGATCATCTTTATCACACTTTTCTGAAAAAAACTCTCTCGGCGTTACAGGCTTCCCAGCCTACAGCTCCTCTCTTTCTCCCCGTTCAAAATAAATCCCATTAAGTTTTCTTTTCTCCGGTCTTCTCAAGCCTCATTTGTCTCCACAGATTTTCAAAGATTATCACTAATGGCACTGAAATCGCTTCAGCCAGTTTTCTAACTACCGAGAGCTGAATTCCTCCAGGCTCTGCTAACTTAAGCATTCAAACCTATTCATCCCCTCTTTCCTGATAGTGTGCTGGCTGCACGGCTGCGGATGACCCTCTCCGGAAGAACAGAAAGGATAAAAAAGCCATTCGGCAGTTCTGCTTTCTCACTTCCATCTTGTGAGAGCTTTTCTTTTCCACTGAGCAGTGGACTAACTCATTCCCTGGCCCAGCTCTTGCTACAAATACATTTATAGAAACCCCTCTGGCTGCCCTTTATGTCTTTTGCCAATTGTAGCTCATTTGGACTTTGGCCCTCTCATTTTTCTTTGCATGTTCACGCTAAAATTGTTCTCAATAGGTTGACCTGCTCTCCAATTTTTTTATGTTGCTTTTGAGCTTCAGGTCATTAAAGAGCCTGTGATTTAGCTAAAGTAATCTCTTACTACGTTTCCCATCTGTCCTCTCCATTAAGGGAGTTCACATTTGCTCCATTAAATTTGCTTCTCTAAGAAACTTTCAACTCTCCTAAGCTTTCTTTTCTCCCCAAGCAGCTTGTCAAGACCGCAGCTCTGAGCTGACCGAAGTCCGCTTCCTTGACACCCATTATCTTCCCCATGATGCTCGCCCTACTCTTCTTCTTAATCATCAGCAGTCTGGCAATCTAGAAATGTTTTAATTTTAGAAAAAGTATTCTGCCCAGGTAGAGTAATTCCCGAAATTTCCCAACAAAGGACCGAGTTCCAGTTACAGATCAGTTTAATATCTGTTTTGGGAGCTTTGTGTACTGGAGATGAACAAGGGTGTACTTCAAGCACTCTGAAGACATTTCCCTGCCAGTCTCGCATCCAAACCTGTTCCGCTACAAGGCACCACCCCAAGAGAGAGGAACGGGAAAAGAATGAAGGGGGGGTGGAGGGCGCGTGGAAATCTCAGACTTTTCTGGAAGGACACACACATCCTCCAAAGCATCTGAATCTCTAGGTTCGTGTCCTTACAAAAGGCTACAGAATCCACCTTGCTGCTGGCACAAGATACAATGAAGGATTTAAGTGCAGGTTGTAAAGCTCTATGTGCTGTCCTAGATAATTTATACCTTTCCAAATGATGCCTCTCCATTCCTTAAACACGGGAGATCACCCTCGAGGAGGCAGCCCTGACCCCAGTCCTTTCAACACCCTCCCTCTGCACAGGGGATACTTATATCCTACTGCCGTGCTTAGCTGCACAGTAGCAGTCGATAGGAAAGAGTGGCTTAGACGGAGGAGCTAAGAAAGAACAAATATTTTTATAACAGCCCCCTAATACTTAGAGTAGGGAAGGAAGATGACGGCGTGTACAAGGGAGCCATTGAAAACAGCACTGCTCCTAACATGTGCTTAGAAAGATATCTGTTATCTGGGGTTTGCCAGCTGGCTCCTGCACGCACAAGATCACACTGCCCTTAACTCTGTTTGCTTCGCCTTTCCCAGAAACACAGTCTTTGCCCTGAAGGAAAATCCCATCCTGCTGTCGGCCGTGATTAGCTGGCCCCAGACAGCCCCTGGCACCCCGGCTTCAGCGGGGCAGGCCGGCGGGGAGCCAGGCACCCAGGGGAGCTGCTAGCACCCTGTCTACGTCCTGGCAGCTCTCCTGAGGAGGCCCATAAGAAACACGTTTTGGCTCCTCCAAAGCGTCATCACCTCTACCACTATCCACTATTATCTCCTGCAACAGGAAAAAAAAAATAATTTTTTTTTTAGGTAGGATCCCCAAACAATCCTAAGAAATGGACTGTGCCCTGTGCTAAGAAGGAAAGCAAGCCCTCGCCCCAGGGTCCCTGTTACTCCCACCTGCAGGAATCCCACTTTCCTTCCCTTCAACTGTTGATCTTAGGCATGGGGAGGCTTGGAGCATCACTGGGAGGACCAGCACACCTCCAGTCCTTCAGCAAAAGTGATTCTCCTGGCCGCTCTCTTGAAGCCCAGTTATCACCAAGGAGAGAAGAAGAAACCTCTCTTGGCCTTTGCAGAGAAGCAGAACATGTCAGCCATAGGATTAACGTAACCTAAATATGGTGCAAACAATGAGTTATCCACAACCTGATCCATATTAAGGATCCATATTACCAGCTTCATTTCTGGCTCTTCCCTACTGGGCTGTACAGCTCCTTTGTAACTGTTTCAAGCTTCACCTTAGAATAATTTAGCTCCCATGACCTTCTTTGGCCAAAACCTGCTCTGAAGAACATCTGGACACTGTCAGTATGCCCTCTCACAGAAATTAAGACTATAATGTTCCCCTGCAGAAGCAGTATTTCTCCTGTTAATTTGCTCTTACCCAACTATTTGTGCTTCCATCACACATCCTAAGCTGTCTGCATCAGTATTTGGGTTGCTGGTTTATTTTTTTCTTTCTAGTTTGTTTCCATTTACGGTGTGCTTCTCCATTTAATATTAAATCAACAGTGACAGATCATTACTTTTTTCCCAAATTCACTAAATTGTTTAATAATATAATTTTTAGAAACAGATTTGTGGCTCGCACACACACACCGAGGCAAAATAAAGATGACAGCACATTTGAACAAGGCAGCAATAAAACAGTGATAGCAATAAAGAATAAAAATGCTATATCAGGTTGTCATGGGAACCAGCATTCAAGGACTCCAGGTAACGTTGTAAAACATGCCACTGAGCATAAAGCGCCTAAGCAGGTTAAGAGGTTATTTATTAGGCTGCAACACGTTGTGCAGTGCCCTCTGGTGAGAGCGCGACAGACCCGGACGGGTTCAAACCCGAGGCAGAAGATGCAAGTACCAGTGCCCATCCATGTCCCTCGGGAGCCGCGCAGATCGGGAGGGACTGGAGCGCGGCGCAGGCAGCGCACAGGACGTACGGCTGCGTGCAGAGCCACGGCGAGGTGACACCGGGACATGCACCCACGCCAGCTGTCACCTCCCTGCCGCGGGAGCCAAGGCCACCGCAGCACGCCAAGGAAGTCACCAAGGGCTCCGGGAAACCTTCCAGGAGGTGGGACCTGCCAGCCTCTGCGAAGCGCTGCTCTCCCTGCTGAGGGCAACGGGACCAGCCAGATGAAAGCTAGAGTAGGTATGATTGAGGCCAGTAAGCACAATCCTTGGTCACGGTATGTTTTCTTAAGGATTGAAAGTGTAACTGTTCCATGCCCAGAAATTTCACTAAAATTAGAAGCAGTTCCCCACGTGGAAGAGCTGCAAAACCAGGCTCAGATTCCCTGGAGCCCGCAGAGGAACACAGAGAAACAACTCAACAAGGGAAGGAGCCCATGAGCAAAAAAACCCAAAAAAGCAATTCAGCAATTCAATTCAACTCGAGGTAAAACCACCCCTGAAGTGTCCTTTCCTACACGAGACAAAAATACATCGGCATCAACCTACCACCAGGTGTTCTGGAGCGCGCTGCCAACACAGCACTTCTTCCACGGCGGCACAAGCCCCACCAAACAAACAGAGGATGCTGCAACGCATTCTGCGGGCAACTTGCTCCACTGCAGCCTGGCAATCCAGCTCCGGCTCCCGCGCAGGTCTGTGGCTGACGGGCGTCCTGTGACTGCAAGCAGCAGACACCCATGCCTCTTTCCACATACAATTAGTTAACCATAAGCATTTCTTTGGGGGAGCAGAACAGCTTGCTTACATACATCACAGCAGAAGATCTTTTTTCCCCCACAGGGCTTTCTGTGGGGACATCAACAGAAACTCTAGTTAAATGATGTCGAATGAACACTGTTAACATTTGGTATAAATTGGCTCCTCCAAAAGTGGGATCAGAGCTAACACCATCCCGTTGCACCATCCTTCCCGTCACACCTAAAATAGCGGAAATCATAACACAGAGAAAGAATGAATTTTAAGCCTGCCAAAACCTTGCGTAACACGAGGCGCGGCTGGATCAGCCATCAGCGAGGCCGGACCATTCCGCCTAACGCTGAGCGGTGCTTTGGGTGCAGGTTTCCTCTGTTGGGACCAGGGGTCCGAGCAGGCCCAGCCTGCCAGCACCGCTCCGCCGCCAGCCAGCTCCAGCCCCCGGGCTAGCAGAAAGCCTGAATTTGTCTCGAAACTGCAGAAATGCTGCTGGGGGGTGGAGGGGGGGCTGGAATCTGAAACCCGGCTCTTCTTGTTTTCCCCTGTGCTGGTAAAGCTGTCAATTCAATTCTCCCCCCACTAAGTGGCACCAATGCACCGCAAACCACAAGGAAAACATCTGTACAGACAGCTTATAAATAAATATTCCCCAGTCTCCCCGAGAGCGCGGGGTGCGGGTGCTGCCTTCCACGAAGGAAACGCGGCTTCCAGGGACGCAAGAACAGGCGAAAAAGGCAAACGCGCAGTCTCGTGGGGTCTGTACTCCCCAATACCTGCTCTTGCTGCGAAATGCAGTTCAACCCTGTGTAATCCACACCACAAATCAAGCCGTGGACGCCAAAGCGCTGCTATTTTTCCTTCAGACAGCCCTTGCCAGGCCCTTTGGTTGAGGAGAGCTGCAAAGCCTGCCCTCAGCTCCTGGCTCAGTCACCCAAGGCTTCGCCCAGCTTCACCTCCCAGACAACTGCGGTACTGTAGAGCAGCTACATGGGGCAGGGACAACTCTGCTGTAAATCAAATCTACTGTAAAAAACCCAATCTATAGCTCAAACTTACTGTAGCTGGGAAGTGTTATGCAAATCACAAAGCCCATTTATGTTAACCATCACGCAAGAGCAGAAGCGAATAGGGAAAAATGTCTAGCAAACATTTTTTCATCAGTGGTCTTTGAGAGAAGTGACAATTCACCAAAAACGTATCAAAGAACAAATAAATTACTAAGCAAAGATGTACTTCGCTTGTACCAATACAACTGGGAGCAACTGAGCAGCCTGGGACACTACAGCTTCCCTTGTCATGGCTTGCCATCTGGAAGAGCGACGGCAACGGTCACTGCTAACTGGGGAAACCAGGCCATGTGCTGAGCAAAGGTCAGAGGACATCTTGTTCAAACTGGCACGCCACCTCCGTATTAACATAATGAATACCTCAAGACAACTTGTTAGTGATTGCATATTGTAGGTATTTCAGCTTAAGTGCAACAGCAAGAGGTGTGACAGTCACACAGAGGCAGATGAGACCGAAAGCCTACCTTTCATGAGGATCAAAAGATGACTGTAGTCTGCACTGAGTACCAGAGGAGAAAAAACAACTCCATATATAAACCTGGCACTGCTTCTACAGCAGCTGTTTTCATTGTTGATCCATGGTAACCTACAGTATTTATATCCTATGGGATGCAGAGCAGCGGGTGAATGCACAGGTGATACCAGAGGGCTGTGCTGAGCCATGCCCGGACAGGAGGAGCAGAACCTGGCTGTGATGGCAGACGGGTCTCAGTGGTTTCACCAGCACCCGTCTCACATCTGCTTCAGCAGAAAGCTGCTGGAAGTGAGCAGCTCCTTAACATGCCAGCCTGGCCAGGCACCGGGATCCTGGTGCTGGAAGCTGACAGACATTGACTCCCCCGGCCCAGAACTGCCTGTGGCTGATGGTCACCATAACCCAGGCTGGACATACCAATCTGCCCTCCTAAATTAGCAAGATGCAATGTCCACAGAGGAGTAACTTCCCTTTGTCTACAACAGAGCTAAAGAGGTTCAGCTGCCACCTTTTTATTTCAGCAAATCTGAGCAGTGATCCCTAAGGGGAGGAAAATATCCCTACGGGGAGGAAAAATAGTTCTTAGGTGCCTCCTGAGTGAGTTTGTTTTTAAAACAACACTCACAGATGAAGTACTGACACTAAACCTCCAGCGCACCGAATCCAAAACAGGGAATAAAAGAATCCCTTAAGTCTCGAAACATTACAAATCTCCTACACTGAACGCCGGGGCATCACATCACTGGCTACGGATGTTGACTTGCTTAACTTTATGTTCCCTTCACCTTCCCCCATGCAATATCCAACAGCTGATCATTCTGTTGTTTGTAGTAGGCTGAAGTAATTAAGCTTAACCCTAGTCCTGTGGGAGTCCCAGAGAAGGTTAGTGATCCACAGGCATGACATGCTGTTATTTATAGCTGATTAAGTTCTATTTATCTACATTTAAATGTTGCAGGAGATGGGAGAGGTCCCAAAACACATCTGTGTCTTATTAGAAACACCAGCTGTGTGTGGTAGCTTGAAGTTTGCCTTTCTTGAGAGGTTATGAGGAAAGGAAACCAACCCAGAATAATTCAAATTCTTCACTGTAGCTAAATAAATTGGTGTGGTTTAGATCTTTGAGATGTAAGCCTGACATCCCATGCAACTGAACTGCTTCTGGGGTCAAACTCAAACCCAAAATTAGCTAGGCCACTTTGAAGCTGTTCTGAGCACTGTAATTGCATTTAATTTTTACTGTAAGACTGTTCACATCTTAAGAGACATGAGAAAGGTGACCAGCAGGTCACAAACCAGATCTTTATAGAGCTGTAACTTCTGAGCCTCTATGCATTTAGGAAGAGCACTGTGGTTTCACTAGTAAGACCGCCTTCGTATACACGGTCTGTTTGCACACACAAAGGAAGACGAGCAAACCGAGGGGACACAGTTCTGTCGCCACCCTTGCATTCAGACAGATGTGGTGCTAGGGTCTAGAGTAACAATAGAGGCTGGCATTCAAACCTTTAGGTGTGTAATTTAAATTACTGCATTTGTGGTGGTAGAGAACAATAACAGAATTACTTGCTGTAGGACGTGTACGTGTTCTCAAGAACGGTATAACTACTCGAAGTCAGGCTCCAGAGGAAGGGATGGCACTGTCCTGTCACCATTAGCATCAAATCACAAGAGGTAATGCAGAGTTTACCTCCTAAATGCCAAAACAGAATGTCACAAAGGAATCAGTAAGCTCATGTTCCTTTGCAATAGTCGTGAGCTTAAGCATCCAGCTAGCAACAGCAGGATACAGCAGGGACATCTCGGTCTTGCGGCTGCAAGAACTGTAACGCTCCACAAGATGCTTCTCAAGAACAGGAAGAATGAGCTATTGCTGGTCTTCCTTATCCAACGTCTTTGCATGCAAGCTCTACATGATTTGTGAGATTTTCTTTGGTAACTGCTCCAGCCCAGAAGAGCTATCTGAGTTTCACTTTTTAGCATCACCTGAAATAGAGCCGAGATTCAAAATGAAACTTTGGGGTGAAAAGTGAAACCTCTTGAGTTTTGCAAAGAATTCTTTGAAATGCCCTGCCAGAGCTTTGATAACCTCTTCTTGCACAGGAATCAGTGAGGCTGTATCCACAGGAGCTCTGTGAAACCGTGTGTCTTGAAGGGAGGACACTGGCCAGGACTACTTTCACCCAAGCCACTGACTGCAATCTTGTGATGGGAGATTAACCAGCTGTCAGTCGCTCCACAACAGACCAAACTGCCACGGCAGCTCATGTTAGGCTTCATTTGCAATTCTCACACACAGTTTGACCCAGGTGCTAAAAGCCACCCAACTCTCCCTTTGCAAGTTCTCCTGCAGGTTCCAGGCTCTCTCCCTTTGCAAGTTCTCCTGCAAGCTCCAGGCTCTGACCATCCCCAGATCATGCAGTGGCCAGCAACATCTCGCTCTTACCAGTCCCAGTCCACATCTAGTCAAGTGGTACAAGTGTGGGCTGATATTAACAGAGCGTTAAACCTCAAATTGGAGTATGGCTGGAGTGAGCCTGGGATATTTCCACAGCTTGCCCGAGAAAGGCAATGCTGCCAGCTCTTTGTTTTGTTGCGAGGCATGGGATAATTTGGCATCATCCTCCAAGCTCTCAATTTGCTGGAACAAAAGAAATGTTGAGCTTTCATTAAGAGGAAAAAACAGAGTGTACAGTCTCAAGTCATAAACACAGACTTGAAAATATAGCCCGTGAGTGCTTGAACACTATTAAGAATCAAACCCAATACGCATTAAGTATCTCCGTTCCTGGGTAGTTTATCTGTTCATTCTTATTATTTGATTACATTTATTAACTTCAAACAGTTTGGAGTTGTACTTCTGCTACGGTTCATCTTTTGCTTAAACGCTCTTTCATAAGCCTCCTGTACCACCCCAAGGAAATCACGTAGTCACCCTACACCTCAGGCCAGTATTTCTAAAGATGGAGTCTGATTTTTTTTTTTTTTTCTAACTTTGACTGCCCTATCTACCTAGCCTCATCTCTTCTAGGGCTAGAGATAATTTAGACCATACCTCTCGGAATGTCTCCAATACGAGTAGCTAAGTAATACAAAAATCAACAAACTCCCATCACATCAGACACCTAAACTTCACAATCTCAAAAATTAATCTGTTCCTGGACAGCATCCAGAGCTCCAAAACAAATGATGTCCCATTAAAAACTTGCCACTTATATGCTATCCTACACACATAAACAAAACAAGTTTTAGCTCAGAGACCTCATAGAATTGACATTTTGAGATATAACCAATACACAGAACGATCGGCCTCTTCACTGCTAATTTCTCTTCCTGGTGCTTGTAGATGAAGTGTTTCGCAGTTGCAAGCCCTCATGGGCGTACATTCAGAAAGTCAACTGCCAAAAAGTTTCCTCCCATATTACAGGAAAAAACAAAGCATTTCAGGTTAAAAATGAAGGGGAAAAAAAAACAAAAACAAAACCAACAACAAAGCAAAGTCTGGTTATTCCAGAGTACAGTTCCCCCTGGTACTTTGTGTTGCAATTATTTACACATCCCCAGATAGTCAAACTGATGTGGTCCAAAGTTTTGTTGTGGCCGTTGTAGAACATGTCGTGCCAAACAGAGCACGCTTAGTGGGTTATCAGGCTGAACCGTGCAACAGAGGATACACTAGATTTGCTACTAAAGAAAAAAAAAAAAAAAATCAGTAAGCTACAGAAAATCAGCTCATCACAAACATTAAGTCAAAAAACCACAACAAAATGCAAAAAACAAATTCAAGCAGACTGCAGGAAGTGGGTACAAGTTGCAACCACCTTGACATCTGGAGACCCTTTGGTCTGATGAACAGCACTAGCAAGCAACACCTTCCAGCTCTGCACCATGCAGCTTCTCAACGGCTTCACTGCGGGGGCTCAGCGGTGAATACATTATCACATATTTCAGCCCAGAACATAAAGAAATGGATTTGAAAGCTGCAGTTAAGGCCTCCTCATGTATTGTCCCATATAATCTTTTCTCCACTCTTGCAGATGCAAGATAAAACCACACAACTTGTAAATACTCACCAGCCAGATCCCCGCCAGGCTCAGCGGCTGCAATCCCGATGCCCTGCCTGCCACAGCTCCCGGCAGAGCCGCACCCTTACACCCACAGGACAAACACGTCGGCGGGTAAACACGCCAGCGCAGCGTTGTAAACGGCAAGGTGGAGAGCCAGTCTTACCAACAGGACACTCCTCCTCATGCTCTTATAATACCAGTAGTATTTGTTACACATCAGTATGTTACCAGTGCTGCTCAGGAGGAGAATCGCAACTGTCCCTTGTGCCAGCAATAGCATGTCGTCATCTGTACGCTGTTTAAAAAGGTAATGCTTTCAGGTTGGGGAACCGGAGTGGCGTAATGCAAGCAGCTCTGCTGCCTACCGCACCAAGGAAAGTTCAGCTGTGACCAGACACAGATTATTTCAGATTTTCGTAAATACAATTAATACACAAGATTTGTAATTATCTCAGCAGACACATCCTCCCCATGCTTGTTTCACTGTATTTTTAGTTTATCTTTTGGCTGGACAGGTTAGAAACACATCTGTAGACAAGGAATGCCTGGATGCACTGCCTTACTATTAAGTCTAATGAGCACAGGCAGAAATCTAAAAGCAAAAAAACACTTAAAAGAGTTTTCACCACGAGAATTCATCTTCAATATTAATTTTCTAACCACAGTCCTACAACTTCAGTATTTTGACTATTGTTCATCTGAGTTCCATAGTTTCTCTTCCTCCTCATTTCAAATTATATTTACATGAAAAATAAATCCATTTAAATTATTTTGAAAAACTAAGCAGCACACACCTTCAGTTGCGCAAGAGCTGCTGAGTGTATTATTTATTAGGAGAAAGGCCGAACCAAAATTAGGCCATATTGCCATGCCATATAAATCACCTTCAATAAGAATTCGACAAAAATACCACCTTGGTTTCTGTAACCCTGCTTCTGTTCTGTTCAGTATATGTGTATGGGATGAGTTCAACTGGAGGTTTGTTACTTGCCTGTATCTAAAAAACCCACAAAAATCACAAACCCCAACAAGTAACAGTCAAGACTTGTGAAAGCGACACAAAGGTACACCACAAACATCAGGCAGATTTTTCAGAACTAGTATTTTACATCTCCACCAAAGGAACTGCCGTAAACTAACAGATTTTTACAGGAACTCTCTATTTTGGGAAGTACATGGAGAATGCTACCAAGCACGCTGAGCCCCAGCCTTCTGCATCCTTCCGAAACCCCGCGTGCAGCTCAGAGCAGCTAAATCCGATCGGATGGCGAGAGGCGCACAAGTACCTTGTTTTCCTCCTTCCTGTCAGCACCCACTTCCACTCCGCAGCACGGGTCACCTCCTCCACGCACACGCACCGCTCCCGGAAAGGGCTCAGGAGAGGCCGCGTGTCTCCCAACAACAACAATCCAAAACCAGAGCTTCAACACTCAAACAAAAACACGAAACAAAAGAAGAGAAAGGGGGTGGAGGGGGAAAAAACCTGCAGTGGAATAAAACCAACCGTAGCTTCTCGGCAGCTCAGCAAGCCCCTAGCAAGTGCCAGCAGTTTCAAAAGAGCTGTAATCTCTAAACTGTTATCAAGGTTTTATCGCACTCCACTTCTTATCTAAACCAAACAATCACTAGAACAGCAGCTGATAAGGCATCCTGACAAGGTAATTTCAGCCAGTTAAATCCACAGCTACAGCCATCACACACTGAGAATATTTTAACACTCTTTCCAGTTCAACCTCTAATCTCTCTTCCTCTGTTCTTTCCAAACACAGGGCCAATTTTTCTCTCTTACGGCCGGGCGCGCTTCCTGCCATCGCTCGTGCTACAGGCAGGTGCCCTTTGAGCTCTCCCCTTCGGCGTGTGCAGCCCAGCCACCAACACCGGCTTGCTTCGTCAAAAGGATGATTATTTGGCCTCTGAATTCGAGTGGCCGTCTTCCCTGGCTTGACAAAGCTCCATCGTATAAAGCGGTGGCTACATCTGTCACAAGCTGCTGTGGGGGAAAGGAGAGGGAAATCAAAGGCAGCAAACATGACGCAGGATCAGCCTGTAATTTAGCCTGGTGTAATTGGGTGCCGCACAACAGAAATGTTTTATTTGTAGCCCTGTGGGATTTTCACCCAGAAGACCTCACCTACATGCCACAAGGCAGGATTAGCTCAGGAGCCTTTTAGCTCAACGTCTCCTCTTCCAAAACAATTCACCTGCCAGGAAAACCAGTATCTTTTTCTCGATTTTTGCTTGTAACAGACTTTTTACATCAGGCCAGACTTCGATTTACGGGACATCTGAAAACACTTATTCATGCCAAATGTAGCCACAAATAACATCCAAAACCAAAGCAAACCAGCTACCTCAGCTGGACAGCAGCATCGGTCAATCTGGTGCAACTTCTTCTGGACACGGCCTTGACACAACTCCTAACTATTTCTTTCCTTATGCTGGAGCGGAAAAGTGATGTTAAGCTACTAACATGTTCCCGTGTCTCCAAAGCTAAGCAGCAACTTGCCTACCTCACATAACATTTATGTACATAAGACGGGGCAGAGCAGCTTCAGAACCACCCGAGTTTGCCCTTGGTTTTCCAGAGCTCCGGCGAGGCCGGGGAGCCGAGCACAGCCCTTGTGCAATCGCCCCAGGCACACCCAGCATCTGCAACTGCATCAGAAACAGCAGCCAGAGCTACTAATGTTACTCAAATAACTAGAGGAAAGTTCCTAGAGGCAACTGCAACCGGGTCCCTTCTGTGGTGCCACAACCGACTTTGTCAGAGCTGTTGTCTTCATATGCACAGAAAGCGAACAGCGTAAACTAAAGAAATCGCTTAATTCCCTCAGGTTGAACTTTTAAAATCAGGAAAGAGAATTCAAGAATTCTTGGCATGTGCATACAGGGGGGAAAAAAACCCAACCAGATGCTACAAAACTCAAGAAATCCCTTCACTAAGGATGGAAAATGCCTTTACACCCTATTTCAAAGAACTTTCTTCAATCAAAACTTAATGAATCAAGAGCCAAAACAGATGCAAAACCCCATTTTCCTCTATAAATCATTGTGTCTGACATGGAAATGCAAACTAATTTGTTTAAATTACAAGACTTAAATGTGATTATAGAAATAATAGACTGTCTTCAGATTTTAATCAGAAAAAATATATCTTGAGTTTCAGAAAAAAATTACCCAGCTCAAGTAGGAACAGAACATATAAATATAACATGGTTCCCTCCGCCAGCCCAAGGAGTGATGAGTTATTTTGTTTCTCTCACAGTGTGAACACTAACCCTTTTTTCATTCCTGAATACCTTGGATCGGGACAGTACTGGGTCTCTGGCATCAGGGAAACCCAACAGAAATTAACTGATATACTGCGTTTGAAAATCTTGATGTGTTTGCCTATTCCTCTAAAGGGGGCTACAGCAAGATCCAGAGCGCATGAGTAACCAACGCAAAGCAAGAAAACCATCATCTAGTTATAAAAAGATGCGCAGTTGGTACCACAACACACACCATCTTTGCCTTCCTCCTCCATCGCTTTTGGAGAGGGTTATCAGGGCTGGATATTGTATTCAGACAGGTCTCCCTTCTGTCATTTTTGCAAGGACTGTGCGTTACCGCTGGGTCCAAGTGGTTTGCTTCAAGAACAAATGAACGTTACAGTTCAACCCATTTCTTCAGCCAACCCCCGAGCGCACAGCAAGCTTGCCTGTGAAAGCACAGTTATGATACATCCACTCAGCATTTAAAACATCCAACCCAACCTGCCATAAACTGTCACTTCAGGCATTTATGGCAGACAGTAAACACATGCTTATCAGAGAACAACTGCACCCTGTGAGCTCAGCCAATGGAGCAGCACTTCTTATCAAATCAGGGGCTTATCAGGGAACCTAACAAAAATAAAGGTTACACCATACGGTCTCCTCCTTTTCACCTCTGCTCCATCGAGACGTATGACTTCAATTAAAGCTACATTGCTCAGGCTTTGCAGACTTGCTTCCTCCTTGTCTGCCCTTGAAAGCAAAATCCTACCTCTAGAGCCAGGCACATGGAAACAATCCCCTACAAAACCCTGCTGACCCTGACAAACACCCCACCGAGCCAGCTCCTGCCGTCAGGGGCCCCCCCACTCGTGCCCACCTGCGGGAATCGACAGCCTGACGTGGCAGCGGTCACCTCGCATCTGCTCACGCGCGGCTTCCTGCACTTGGGCAGCAAAACCAAGGCCAGGAGGCGTTGCGGGCAGCCACGTCGTGCGTCTGCACGGGTGACATCTGCACCTTCGCTGAAATCACATTTCAATTCTATCAATGGCGACCACCGCCGCTGTTAGGGCCAAACGATGATTTGGTTAACCAAATCAACACATGAAAACAAAAACCAATAATAAATTAGGAAAAAACTTGAATTCCCTTATTTCTTCTTTTTATCAGGAGTTGTCTAAAAATGTTCGCGCACATTGCTTGTACAAATCGTTGCGCAAACAAGCGCATTTCTGAAGCACACAGAAGCGAGTATTTTTGTTTGACCAATGCCATTACTGAAGCTCCCCTCGAAAGGCACGTTTGTCCACACAAAGCGAGTTCTTCCTCCTTCTGCGGTTGTTACGTACCACACCGCAGCCCCGCTCTCTTACTGGCAAAGGAACAGAAGTCCCTTCAAACAGAATAGGTTGGATCCAACTCACTTAAATGAACTTAATTAACAATCATCTAATTAACTGTTGCTTAACAGTTGATACAATTATTAGATCACTTTCCATCCATAAGTTTAGAGCTGCAGCACTGCAACATAGCCACGTAAATGGCAGCCAGACGGACACCGAGAAGCAGCCTTCTTGTGTGACTATTCACCTTGTTTTCTGAAGCAATTACCATTAAATTAAATGCAACTGTTTGTAGTTACATTCCCACAAGTAAATTCTTAAAAAAGACCAGCAGAACTTCAGGTGCTGAGCTGCCGACACATGTGGCAGGCTGTACTTTACCCACGGTCTCCTCTGCCTCCAGGGAACAGGCTGCAGAGTTACTGGACACAACCAAGAGACTGGGTTCCTGCCTCTTGCTTTTTTTATTCAGCTCCGGTTTTTCAGATTACAAAGCAGCTGTCAGTGATATCACAGGACTAGATGAATAATGACTTATTAAAAATTCAACAGAAGCAGCCAAACTACTCACTCATCGCTTTAAACTACACAGTCCTTGGTCAATCCATGCTCCTAATCTCGACATGTAAAAGTTCCTTCTAACACATCTACCTCACCAGATACTATAAATTAGCCTGAAAAATGGAATTACTCTATAAAGTAGTCTGTTATTTCCGTCTACTTTTGACATGACCTAAGAATAAAACATTCGGGATCTATAATCTGTTGTGACAACACTTTATTCTGCTGAGCTGCATGATCTGGAACAAGAAACATTCATTTGTACTTACAGACAGAGACTGATTTTAATCAGTGTTATCCAAATTGCTGCAGTGATATCTGCTATATTTTGCGAACATAACACTCGCTTCTCTCTGTGCCATCACCAAAGGTAATCAACGTAATATTCTTCTTACATGTTGAAAAGACATCTTCGTACTATTCTGCTGCCACACAGCCAAGCACACACTCTTCTTCGGAGCTTTGCTAAGCCCAAGAGCAACTTGGCCACCGTTGCTCACAATTCTTACAGCTCGACTACAGACAGAAACAACTCCAAACTGAGGCAAGATATGAATTTAAAGAGCGATACTCCTTTTAGACAAGGAGCCTTTTCCAGCTCAGTTTAATACACTGAATTAAACTGCTAAGCGAGCCGCGTGCTGAGCTCTGTCAGCTTCTTTGACAGCTTCTTTGCTGAGAAAAAGTATGAAAGCAGTTCCAATTGTTTACTATTATTTTTTAAATCATTGCCATATAGATCTGTACTGTCTTCATGGATTACCCATGTATGCTGTTGTTACCAAGCAAGGTTAAGTTTAGTTCTAACATAATGCACTTACAACTCAGAGAACTCATAAACACAAACCCTCCTTGATAAGCAAGCAATAAAAACCTGTCCTTTATTGCCACCAAGGTAATTCATACTTTAATATATCTATTATTTCAGTACTATGATTATTTTACTGCAGCAAACTGAATTCCTCATGAAGGAAATAAAAGAAAGGAAATTGTGTGAGAAACGCTGAAGCAAAACACAGATTCTGTGAGAGACGAGAGAACAAAAAATTTCAGAGAAACTGAAATTAGTACTGGTATTACAAGAAAGGATAGCTTAGAATAACGTTACTTCTCGCAGTGTTGCTGGGATAATTTGAAGAATGTCAAGACTAAGCATTTCTACACTGCACTTCATCCAAGACTATCGGAGAATAAGCATTAAACAGCTCACTTCACAGCTGCCTCAAGGACAGGGTTCCCAGCTTCTAGCAAACAAACCTGCAGCAGGCAAAACGCTGCGAGGCAGAAGCTGAGGTCTTACTTCTGACTCCCGCTTCCTCACTATTGCAAAATGCTTCCCTTTCCATACCCTGGAACTGATTTGCAAATTATTCTTCTACCAGCACTCAAAAAATTGGGAATGGGTTGAAAGATCACGGGTAGCCCTGAGAATTTACCCAGTTTGTGCAAAGATTTAGAAGGAAAGTTAACCATCTGCTGTATGCTGCAAGAGCTGAGAATCGGAACTTCTGTTCCCATTCGTGATCGTAACACTGCAGGCTACAGAAACGTTTTCATTAACACAAATTTTGTATTCAGAGAACCACACACGACAATCGTCATCCTAAATCCCCACTCAATGCTCTGCACCATACGACGTTTCTTCATCAATACTGATTTGATTCACAAATCGGTAGAGGATTTGGAAATATGGTTTGTATTTTATTCCTTTGGAAGTCTCTAAGACCTTAATTATAGAGAGGCTAATCTTTTTTTCAAAGACGAGAACGTTGACTAGTTCATCTCTATGCACTAGTCAATGTAATACAACTGGCATTCCAGTAACGCAGGTTTACTACGCTTCAGGAGGAGACTGGAATGCAGATGAAGCAGCTCAACATGAGCTACAGACAACGCAACCTAAAACCTTTCCACCCCAGGCAGGTACTGCACCGCTGTGGAGCAGTTCATGTGAAGTGAGCTGCTCTCCAGTCTGCAGCAGACAGATGTCCCATGTCAAAAGCCCCACCACCACCATTAGTACTGCCTGACGGTTGCATCAGGAGGTCAAGCAGAGACAAGTCCATCAAGAGCCCGCGAGCACACGGACAGCAAGGAATGGCCTCATTTGTTACTGTTATTAATGCTGGCAGCTTGGCAGCGCACAAAAACTGGTATGGGGACAGAGGCTCACCAGATGCTGTACACATCTCAACCGAGAACATCCTTCCCTTAGAAGACCTGAGCCTACAGTTTAAAGAGGTAACACAACACTGGCAAACCTGTGCAGTAAAGAACTGTGTCATTTTGTTAACTTCATTGGACTTGGCTTTTCTTGTTTTTTAGTTGAAGGTAGAGAAGGCAGAATAATCCCAGCTGAGCTGGTGGCATGGCTTCCACAGGCAGAGGGGGAATTCAGAAAGACTGCAAAGGAAACTAAAGCACCATCTGTTTTGATTTGAGGAGAACGGCTTCCCTATGCCTTAAAAAGCAGTCAGATAAAACACGAGATACAACACTCATTTGGTGCTCAGTAATGGCGAGGACACTTGTGGAGGAAAAACAGGGCTGATGTTTGCACTCAGCAGATGCCAGATGAGAAAGATAGACTTCATCAATGTCATTAAAAATGAAGCGCCCTTTTTCTACGTATAGCATTACAGTGCAGAATCTCCCACCGGAGGACGAGTCTATTGTCATCGAGCACTTCAAGCTCCTCCTTCAGATGGAGATCTGCCGTATGCAAGAATCAGGCTCTAAGCAGTTAGAGAAATTTACAGAGTATTTTCATTTTCCATGAAGATAACAAGAGAATGGTTTCTCAGTAACACGAGGATTAAAAACAAAATTGGGATCTCCACTGAGTACAGCACAGTGTCGTAAACAACTACTACCCCCCCCCCCAACCCAAGGTAAGTTGGAAAATATGGAAAAGAAAGAGAAAAAAATAAAATAAAAATCAAAGTACTTCTACCTTCTATCACCCCACCAAACTGAAATCAAGCAGTCAAAACATACTGGCTGCACCCACACACCAGAGAAACGAGAGGCAGCCAGGACCAGGACCGCTGCCCTCGTATCTCCCAGCTGCAGCTACAACTCCCCAGGGCTGTCAGCACTGTGTCCTGCCCAGACCCAGGTCCAGCTGAAGTTCCCACAGCACCAGAGTCTGTGATCATCTGGGCTGACACAACCCTGCGCACACCAGACAGTGAAAGTTCTTCACTACAATGAGAACAAGAAATGATCAATGCCACAAGAATTAACAACGAAAGCAAAACATAAAAATCGTGAAAAGTGAAACCTACAGTACAGGACAGTTACAGGGACAGGTTAATTATTAACACCGAGGACGTACCAGCCCCTAAATCTTTAAAAATGTTTAACTAGCAGTTGGAGCCACATGAAGAGAAGTGCGTGGCTGACTCTTCTTTCCACCTTGCAGAGGAGGAAAGTGAGGGGAGGAACGGGCTCTGAAAGCCAGAGAGAAAGGGACAGCAACCTCACAGTGTGTCTGGCTTCTAATCCTGGCGGTCAGATTTAAAGTCTTCTCCTCTGGTTTATTCTCCTATAAACCTTGATCAGGAACGTGGAAATTAGCATCTTTTAAGTAGCAGCATTCTCATCTGCAAACTGAAAAGCACTTGCCCCAGGGGACAAAAAAAAAAAAAAAAAAAAAAAAAAAAAA